>JAABUT010000027.1_pt1 | contig 255932 bp, 259 predicted proteins | sample 5559281 | NCBI WGS metagenome assembly JAABUT01 (sample SAMN10711880, study PRJNA513359) | rock metagenome | isolation source: Antarctica rocks | place: Antarctica: Victoria Land, Ricker Hills nord | collected 2016-01-04 | reverse complement strand
CAGATGGAAAGCAGACTGGATATTAAGCATATATAGTACTTTGGATAAACTGCATAAAGGCTATGTTCAATTAGGTATAGTGCTGTGCCACGCGCTAACAACAATTACCCCAGATACCGTAGTACATGCCGTATTCCGTACGTAGTAAGGTAAGGTAGGTTATTCACGCGACAACCCGGGAATGACGTGCATTAGGCCGCCGGCTAGCAGCCCTACAGCGATGACAGGTACAGGCACGTTTACTTCGATTTCTTCGGTTTCTTCGTTGTTACTTTACCTTCCTATTGACAACCCTCAGCGGATGTACAGGACATACTTTCGAATCTTTAGGCGGAACGATCACTACTCAAGGGTTTTACGGTCATTATCCTCCTTCATCACAACGCTACCCACACTGCCTAACCATGCAACGTCACCCCTACTGTTCAACTCCCAGGTAAAGTTGACTGAGCCTTTGCAAGAAAGCTACTAAACGATGGAGACCGTCAAGGTTGAAGGGAATCTGCCTGCACGAATTGAAGCCTTGAAACGGAGCACACAGGTCTCTTGGCAAAGACTTGGCCTAAAGATGGACGGCCTCGAGACAGGCTTAGGAGCTATGAACCTAAAGGAGAAAAAGCCTCCTGGAGACTACAGCCAGCGCCGAATAAATAAACTGAAGAACACGCCGGCACCATATCCGTCTAAAAGTCTGAGCCTTGATGCCGAAGTGAAAGATACTTGCCTACCTCCAATACCTACCGCGCCTCTAATCCAACCGCACGTTGAACATACATCACGCACAAGTTTCAGAAGCTCTAAAGATCTTCATTCGAAAACACCGACGGTTCGAAATTTTGAAAGTCCGGCGGCTCAACTACCTCAAGATTTGAAAAATGGAAACGTTCACAACTCGATGCTGCAAGCTGGCGAACCCCTAGTATGTCTACCGATCGGAGCTAAGGATGTCACAAATCATCAGCTTGGCCGAGGATTCGTACCCTATGAACCCACCAAGTCAGTGCTACAATTTCGCAAGGTGCCACCATGGCGTGTTGACAAATCCCATAGGTTTTCGTCGACCCAAGCGTTGCAGAACAACCGCGCGGCGACTGCAATACCCTTTAGTTCTGTACAATGGACACGCTCTACCCCACCTACTGCAAGATACAATCTCCGTGGTTTTACAACAGAAGCCTCTAACTTACCAACTCCAATTAACGAGACCAAAACCAAGTCACGCTCCACATTCAAGTCACCGAAGCCCCCTCCCGTCCCAAGGCCTGAGAAAGCTTACCTGGCTTTCGCGTCCCCCCCGGCAAATCGCCTCCAAAGTCCCCAGCGCCTCCTCCTAGTGCTGGATTTGAATGGTACCCTCCTATACCGCAAGGTTGGTTCATCAAGCTACACACCACGCCCTCTCCTTCCTCAATTCCTCAGTTACTGCCTTTCTAACCACAAAGTTCTTGTTTGGTCCTCTGCTACCCGTGGTAATGTCTCAGCAATCTGTGCCCGGCTCTTCACGCCGGAACAACGAAAGACTCTGCTTGGGGAGTGGGCTCGAGATACTTTTGGGTTAACTCCGGCGCAATATGTTGAAAAGACTCAGGTATACAAGCGCCTGGACCGCATTTGGGCGAATGAGACACTTCAATATACACATCATTGGTCTGACGTTGGAGGAAGATGGGGTCAGCATAACACGCTACTGTTGGACGACAGCATGCTCAAAGCCAGCGCGCAGCCGCATAATCTAGTCCAGATGCCGGAGTTTACCAGATCTGGGGACAGGAAAGCAGACTTCGATGTGCTTGGGCAGGTGACATCATACCTAGAAGAGGCGCGGATGTGGGACAACGTGAGTTCGTATATCAAGAACTCGAGATTCGAAGTCGACGAGGGCTGGAGCTGGGATTGGGCCGAGATGAGGAGTCCAGAAGCATCATCGACTGTTGTATCAGACGAAGAAGATGGCGGAGTTAGAATATGAGGAGGGTCAGTGGGTCCTGCCGCTGGCTCAGTTTGTATATAAAGAGTGTGTGCATGCTCTACAGACTGGTGCATGGCCAAGGAGCAGAGCCACTGTGATTCGATTGCGACGGTAGCCGATTGTTTTTTGAGCTATATTATTTACTCCCAATTATATGGCTCCTTCTCAAGCTTCCAGAAGTAGAGAACTTTTTCACGACACTTATACCACACAGTCCCCGATGTATGCCGAACTTAAACGAGCGTAGGCTTGTTGATACCACCTGCTGCTGCTCTTTTAGAAAACCGCACCAGGTATCCCATAACTATCTAGCCCTAGCGTAGTAGACCCTTGATCCATACAACCTAGTTGTCGCGGAATAGCACCTTTGGCCGACAACCTTTTGTTTTCTACTGCTCTTACATTAAACTGTGTTTTACGGTATGGGACTTGCGGAAGTTCTGCAGAAGAGGATAAAGGCAAGAAAAGACGAAAGTGACGATGAAGTTGTCCAGGAAAATGATCCTTTGGCGGGGGCTTCACGTTCCAGCACAACCTCGACCGAGTACACCGAGGTGGATGGCGAAAATGATATCCAGGACGGGGTGAGGAGCCTAAATTTGTTTATATTCTACCGTATTCATTGTGATTGCAGTCGAAAAGAGGCGACAACAGCCAAACAGACGAAGAAGACATCGGTTCAATCTCCTTCGGTGCCCTCGCCAAAGCCCAAAAAACCCTCGGGAAGCGCAAACGACACGACGACCTTGGGCGAGGGACTCTCTCTCCACAGCCAGAAAAGCGACTCCGCGACCATGCCGGCTCCGAAGCCCTCGAACGCAGAGCCGGCAAAAAAGATACCCGCGACTTCTCCCGCTCCTCGAAACACGCCCCCACCGAGCTCTCCTCTAAGAAGGCCGTCTCCCGCCGCCGCGAAGTCGTCCACGTTCCCAAAGCCGAGGCCCGAGACCCGCGCTTCGAGCCCCTGAGTGGGCCGATCAACGAATTTCAAACGAAGAAAAATTACGCCTTCCTCGAGACATACCGGGACTCGGAAATCTCAGACCTCAAAGCCGCAATCCGCAAGACCGAAGACGCCGACGCCAAAGACAAGCTCAAGCGCGCATTACTTAGCATGGAGTCTCGCAAAAAGACACAGCTGACTAAGGATAAGGAGCAGGAGGTACTAAGCAAGCATCGGAAGAAGGAGAAGGAGCTAATTCAACAGGGCAAGAAGCCGTTCTATCTAAAGAAAGGGGAACAGAAGAAGATGGCGCTAGTGGAGAGGTTTGAGGGCATGAAGGGTAAGCAGGCGGATAAGGTGATTGAGAGGAGGCGGAAGAAAAAGGCTGCGAAGGAGAGGAAAGGCATGCCTGAGGGGAGGAGAGGGATGGAGGGCTGAGAGGAGGAGTCAGGTTCTCTTGTTATTGTTTATTGGCCCTGTCATATGTTGTGCTCCATTTGGACCGTGGGGTGATAGAAGTGAAAGAATATACGGAAAAGGGTAAGTGAAGGGTTGTAGAAGGGCTTTGGGACCTTCAACCAGCTCTTCGCAGGTATCCACGCTGCAAAAGGACCAAGCTTGCAATATCTAATCCACCACTCGCACCACACCTCCACTCCACCTCTACCCTCTTGTACCGAAGAGACCCGAAAGAACATGCAAAAGCTGCCCTCAGTCGCCGAGCAAGAAAACCAGATTTACGAATGTAACTTCTCCACCGACTATCCATGCACTCACTTGGTTGTCGACCTGTATGACCGAGTTCACAACTTACCTCACATTCTCGAACACGAAACCTTACACAAAGCGAACGGAGGGAGACGATCAAGGGGGATATCAAGCCTCGTGCTCAGACGATACGACAGCTCCACAGCTCCACAAACCCACAGCTCCAGCACCTGTCCTCGTGGCTTTTCGAACATTGGAGCTGCGCTATAAGCTCCACTACGCACGTTTCCACCATACTGGAAAATCCACCCGTCCGAACTGATGAAGAAAGGAACGATAATAGCAGATACCGAATCCCCCAAGCCCTTTTCTCTCTCACTTCCTCCAAAACCCCCTTATCCCTTCCCGTTTCCCATACCAGCCTCATCCATCGCAGCTCCACTCTCTCACAAGCAGTCCCTTTAAAAACACTCCGGCATACACCGACTTCTACCTCGTTTCTACCTCCATCCCAAACCCCATCCCTTCCCACCGGAGCCGGGGAAATCCCCCAATGGACTAGTCTCCGGCTGTTTTTTAAACACCTGCTCCATTTCGTACTTGTCACATTTGAGGATCAATGTACCGACGACCAGATGTAACAATCCCCCTTCCCACCGAACCTCCGCATCCCCACCCCCATTCCCATTCCCCAAACCCCTTCCTCCGCTTCCACCACCTTACTCTTCCCAAAACCCTACAGCCAACAGAACCCCCCCTTCCCTTCGCTCCAAAGCACAAAACCAAGACCCTCCAGCCACAAATATAAAATCCCAAAACGTAGATTTCCCCCCATCTTTGGTTATGCACTGCACTGCTCTGGTCTGCTCTGGTCTGGGGCGATTTGCGTGAAAAAAGCACAAAACTTCTCTCCTCCGTTGGTTAGACGCATGATTTTAGCTATGTATGTTGGAAGAGACAGAGATAAACCCTCCCAGATCCATGTGTCAAGCGGAGAATTTCAGTATCTGTCATCTCTTGAAATGTCCAAAGAATATCATCTTCGTTCTTACTTCTCGAGTTCCAAAAAAAACTGTCGTCTACCAAACACTCTTGGGGTACCCCCATCAGCACATCGTTGACTGGAGCATATACCGACGCCGAGGAACCCCGCAATTATCATAGCCAAAGTCGTCGACTTCTAGAAGTAGAAGAGCCCTGATCGCTCTTACTGATAGCCCAAAAAAATAGACATTAAGCACGTGCTCCCAATGCTCCCTTTGCACCAAAATTCGCGCAAAGTCATAAAAAAAAACCAACACCGGAAAGAAACTCAAGAGTGGAACAAGTCCCACGCCCTAGCACACAGCCCTAGAAACTCATCCTTCTTCCTCCTTTGCATCTCCGGACTATCCACACCCTCCCCAAACGGTCCTCTCCTCGTAGGTTCCGGCCCACTCCCGAGCGGCGGCGTTCCCATGTCCCTTTCGTACTCGGCCCTGGGTCTTCTCCTTCCACTGCCGCTGCGGCCAATGTCGCCGTTAGTGTGGTTGACGGCATACTTGTTGCTGGGGCCTTGACCACTTTGCATCAATGGAGAGGGTGGAGTGGGAGGTTGGTGGCCGGTGTAATGGACGATTTTGGGGATGAGGTCTTCACGGCCGGTCGTCATATCGGCTACTGCCTCTTCGGCTGAGCGGTAATCTCGTGATCGAGATGCTGGCGGGGGTTGGGAATGAGGAGGTGGGAGGCCGGGAGAGGGGAAGGCGGGTAGATGGTTGGAGTGTGAGGAACCGGAGTTGGAATTGGAGTGGTAGAAGCTACTTCGGTTGGGGGCTTCACCTCTGTGTACGCCGAGGCCTTCGTTGGCGAAAACGTCGGTTATGGGTGGTAGGCGATTGTTTGTTTGTGTCGCCGGGACGTGGTGGATGTGGGAGGTGTTGGAGAGATTGGAAGGTTGGTTGGCAATATGTCGGGTCATTGGATTAGGTTGATGCCTACCAGTGAAGCTTTGATGTAGTGGTGCTGATTGGATGACCCTTTCGTTTTGAAATTGTTCGGCAGATGGGGGTATGATTGATAGACCGGCTGGAGGCCTTTTCTTACTCGTAGATGTGGAAGGAGTCTTTAGGCCGCCCCCAAAGGCGATATGTTCCGAACTTCTTGTTCCGTCTGGATCAATGGGCTTTGCTGTCTTTTGTAGTCTTGATTCGATGATATGCCTTTGTTGGTCACGTACAGAGATGCTCCTCTGCAATTGTTCTCTCATGGTAGGATCTTGAGTTTGGAAACCAGGTGACAGGCACGCAAGGCCGACGTCGTGCATAGCCAGGCCTCCACTATCTCTTGCAGTCAAAGGTGCGGAAGGCCGCGATGAGATTGCACCTTGTCCCTGTGAGGTGCTCGACGACAGATCCAACTTTCGCGGTCTATGCCTGGAGGTTGCGGGTACCTCCGGTGAACCAGGAGGCTCTTTCTTTACAATGATTTTCGGTGGACCATGCCTTGATCTGTACATTGTGTGAGTTTGACGGTGGGTCATGGCCATCAACATTATGGACTATAGACAACAGTGAGGTGTAGGATAATAGAAGTTGTGAGCTTACGAATTGGGTGAACGCTTCCCCTCTGGAGTCAACTTCTGCTGTGCCGTAGTTTCGCTGATGATGGCTGGTGCAGCGTTGGCGGATGCTGTATTGGGTGTGGCTGAAGCGGAACTTCGATCGAGCTGAATGGGGGTGTGCGTCGAAGGAGCCAGTGTTGTATAAGGTGATTTGGGACTCGCATCAGCCTCAGACGGAGGCGGAGCCAGTGAGGGAGCTGGTGCAGCAGATGCGACTGCTGTAGACATTGCGCTCCCGGGACCCAGATGCTGATGCTTTGCCGTGCGTCGAGGGATCAGAAGACGGGCAAAAGCGCTGGGGGCGCCGAAGAACGTGCTGGAGCGAGTAGGTGTCGCTTGGGTGTAGCCAGCAAGAGGTCTGCTTGAGTTGTCGAGGGCTATGCTCCAGGCAGGATGTCGCAGTAGAAATGACAAGATGTCGTAGTCCCCTCTAACAGAGACAGATCACCTGGTATCCCTGGGGTTCATTCTTGTGTCGTGTTCACACAGGGACGAGGGTGCAAACGGAAAAAAATGGGATCCGAGTCGTTTCGAATCCGCCGTTTAGTTTTTGGTAAGGAGGAGGATGAGGAGGAGGAGGAGGGGTGAGCGAGTAAGTAGTGGGAAGTCCCTTCTGTCAATAATCTTTGGAGCGGTTAAAAGCCGGGCGTTTCGTATCCAGTTTAGTCCAGGTTGCGGGAGTAGGGGTTGGGGGGAGGTATTGGTAGTTTGGTACCTATTGAGTTTGGCTCTTGGGGGGCCAAGGACAGGGTAACGATAGGCTTCAGCAAATCTGTTCGGTGTGTATAATAGGTTTCAGTAGTAGTAGTATCACGTATCACGTATCACTAGATGTTCATCTCCATTCTCAAGTACCTGTACTGTGCTACGACGCGCGCTGGTTGCCACTGTCACTACGCTGTTCTCTCGAGATGATGATATAGGGATCATCTAATAACAGGATGAACATGGCCGCCGTATGCTGAAACACAGAACCCAGATACATTAGATATATAATATATTGCGCTCATGTAAACAAAGCCTGTGCCGTAAGGAAAAACCACACAATAATAATAGGCGTCCCGGCCTGACCCACGGTTGAGCGCAGTAGGTAAGGTACGAGTACTGTGCATGTTCCCTGGACTCGTACGCTAGGACTAATCCAAGTATCTCGAGCGTTTCGCAATCGCAAAGCGTTGGGCTGATCCTCATCCTAGATAAGATCCCCAATTTGGGATCGTTTTATCAGCTCCATCAAGCCGGAAGGTTTCGTTTACCTTCACTTGCGTCCGATATTCAGCTTTGCGAGGCGACCGTTCAATCCATGCCAGCTGCGTTGTACTCGTACGCCCTTCCAGAAGGGCCATGTTCCACCAATGACGTCCAGGACACCATGTTCTTGCACGGCTGTGACCGTCTGACCCGAGCAGCCACTTGCATTTGACAGGTTGCCGTTGATTCCTTGAAACGAGTTGTATATGGATTGTTACACACGAACCTTTCAATATTCCTAATACCAACTGCCAACGGCCATTCTTGTGCCGTGTCTTGATCCAGAGACCGTGTTCCACGATTCATATTGCTTTGATTTGATCACGCTTTGCTCTTGAAACGTCGGAATATCCCATCGCGAATTCCGATACATCCCCTTTGTTTCTACACAGCGAGTAGGTATCAGACCTAGACTTTCTGCAACCGTTCCACTCCTTGTAGCCTCCAGTCGAGCCGATAACAAATGTGCTTCCCTCGATCGGGCATCACCGGGTAATAATAGAGGTGTAGGATAGAAGCATCGTTGATCCATTGCGGTACTTGGATCTTAATGAAGCAACATCTCCGACGCCAAGCTTTCAATAGTCTTCTCCTGCGCGATGATCTCAGGTACAGCTCAAAGTGGATTGATATTTATATGCCGCGCGCCTGTTTCCCTACAAATGCATACCGTACATCCGACTCAGAGACCTTTCAAGAGTCGAGACCTGAAGTCGATATTGAGCGTGCAGATTCTAGATGCAGGTGCATCAAGATACGATTGACAATAATTGTCTTTGGGGTATGAGTGACTTCTTACGTGCCTAATAAATCTTCGGATTATCCTTGTAAAGCATGGCATCGGCATGAAAAACTGTCTCCATCAAAGCGGGAAAATAAACGGGCGCTAAAGACATAAATTTTGACACTCGGTCAGGAACTTCTGATGGAATAACACTCGCATGACTCTGCATGAGCATTGCCGTATCAAAGATGCCTTCACAAGTCTCCGGCTCTCAAGACCAATCCATGCAAGATGCACCAAACGGTAATGAAGTCACGGGCAATACAGCCTCTCCGGAACCGGTCTTAGAATTTGGCGAACAGCGTATCCGTGTAGTTAGTTTTCCCTATACTCTTGGTGGAACATAGAGCCTGAAATGGATCTAGCTCCCTGGGGCAAGTGACACAGCCGCCTCGTTCGAATTTGAGAACGAAGATCATACATTGGGAAATGCACTACGATATATAATTATGAAAAAGTACGATTGCCCGAAGTCTGTTTGGATCATTGGCGCTAAACCCTATATGTGCAGCCCTGAAGTTGAGCTCTGTGGATATTCGATACCACATCCGTCAGAAGCCAAGATGAATTTACGGATTCAGACGTACGGTGCGTTGTCCCGGTTACTACTCTTCCCGTTTGAGTGGACTCGGCTGACACGATTTCACAGATGGCACAACAGTCTATGATGTACTAGAAAAGGGCTTTGATGACCTGATGGATCTCTGTGACGTGGTCACGGACAAGTTTATGGCTTCGAGGGATGACTTCATGACGAGGCAGCAAAGTTGATGCAAGTCAAGGCAGGCGCTAAGTGCTGGAATAGCATTGAGCTTTTTGATATCCCCTATGTGCAACATGAACGCCAATTGGGAAATATAGAGCCTCAATTTCGACCCTAAATCCGCAGGTCAGCTACAGGGTTGTTGTTTATCCTCTGGACAGCTTACTTCTAAAAATGCTTGCATGAAGTTGTTGGGCAACCTTGAGGTGGGATCTTCCGTATCTCTGAAATACTTGAGGACATGCGGCAGTTGCTTCCAAAAGTTGAGCGTTTCCTATCATCAATCTTCGGTCAGCATATGCTGCACCATATCCACCCTGAACTTGCTCCATCCTGTCATCCCTAATGTCTTACGTCTTCCGACGCCACTCAACGCTTGCTTACTGTTTGGTCGAGAATTGAATTGGGGCGCATACTTGGTATTCCACATGACCCTGCGTGAGCAGCACATCAACCACAGGCAATTGGGCAACGAATCTATGCCTTTCGAACTCCTGCCGTATCTTGGTCCGTATAGCAGAGACAGGGAAATTGAGCGAGTACATCTGCTGGATCTCGGGAGCCTACCAAACACAGGTCATCAGTATCATTTAGACAGAGGTTATTATGAAAGCAACTGACAGCTCTCAGCCACTCCCGGTAGGACTTGAGGACCCTCTTCTGGGCATCTTGCCAGCTCACAGCTGTGATACTCCGATTAGCAAGTGTAGCGCATGTGGACGAGACAGAGACAAACATGAACGTGTTCGCTGAGCAAGATACGTCGGGTTGATAACCATTATTCCGATGCCTGAAGTTATTTGTACTGGGAGGGGTTCTTTGATACCGACAAGCTCTTGGCTTTCAACCGCTCGCTTGGATATGGCGCTAGCGGAACATGCCGAATGACGCAGCGGTTAAAGGTTTCTCATCACCATTGTTCACCGTTGTGCCTTCACAAGCCACTACATCTAACTGCACTAGAGCCATAGGATACACCACCATTATAATCGTTCGTATCAGCTCTTACGATAGTATCTGACAGCGCATCGAGCCATGCCGCCTATTCGCTCAGCGCGAAATCGCAAGCCACCACCAGATGGCTTTGACGATCTCGAGGACACCCTACTGGAGTTCAGTAACAAGATGAAGGACGCCGAGAATGCTTCACATGAAGGTAAAAAGCGACACGAAGTCTTGTGGCCAATTTTTCAGATCAGCCATCAACGTACGTACCGCTATCCGCCTATCTCTCAGGGAGCGGTTACTGACAGCTCCTATGCGCATAGGGTCCAGATATATCTACGAACTCTACTACGACAAAGAAGCAATCTCGAAAACTCTGTATGACTGGCTATTGAAAAATGGCTACGCAGACGGAAATCTAATCGCAAAGTGGAAGAAGCAGGGCTATGAGAAGGTATGCGCCGTTGATATGATAGCTCTTTTTGGATATATAATAACCAGGGTCTACATACAGTTGTGCTGCCTAAGATGTATACAAACGAAAGAGACAAACTTCAACGCGACTTGCATCTGTCGGGTACCAAAGGCGCAGCTGAAGGAGGACCAAACTATCGAATGTGTTGCTTGTGGGTGTCGAGGCTGTTCTTCTAGCGATTGATAAAATTTTAGATATACCAAGTGATGCAGGGAGATGTGGGCGTTTGAGGAAACTTGGGGATTCGGTGTCAGAGTCACGGGCGTTGGGGTTACGAAATGCTAAAAAGGGATGACGATTTGGGGATGTGCCAGATAAGGCCTACGCTTATCGAAAGAAACTCCCCAGGGTGTTTTGAAAAGCAAACCAACTGCCTGTATCCGCGAGGACTAAAACCCCTCCTCCGAACTATCGTCTTCCTCAAGTATGGTGGTGTCTATCAACGAGCCCTTCCTGCGCCCTCGATCTTGCCTCAACCAGTCCATATGTTCTTCCTTCGGCGACACATCGACGCTCGCTTGCGGTGTGAACCTTGGTGTTGGCACGAAAGCCAGATTCTCCTTCTGCTTCTGCTTCGCTTGTCTCTCCATACGATACGTAACCGCTGTCATCCCTCGTGGTTTCTCTTCACGACCATCTAAATCCAACAACGTGCGAATGAAGCCTGATGTGTAGTGCAGACTTGTCCCAGTCAAGACACCTACAAGGGTTGCTACACCGAGGTAAATGTAGAGCGTCTGTGCAAAATATTAGACGGTTGTCGTAAGGAGAAAGCTTCGGCAAAGATCTTACCTCGAACTTCGCAAGGATATGAAATGGGTACCAGCAGGTGTATATGATGATGCAGTGCCCAAGGTATAAAAACGGCGCGGCAACGATGGCCAGGAGGGCGAAGATCCAGCCGAGGAGAACGGCAATTGGATAGAGGAGGTAGTAGAGGAAAGTTGTAAGGGCGGAGAGGTAGCCCATTTTTGGGGTGGGACAATGGTGTCTTGCTTCATCAAGACATGATCAATTTGCTGGCTTGGAAAATTGGTACGTGGGGAGCAGAGACAAAGGCTCTGACATGTGCTATTGACGTAGGGCTGTCGCTAGAGTCAGCCACATCCGAGGGGTCCACTACTATACTAGTAAGTACTCTCCACAGTGATATTTTACACTTATCTTTAGGCACTCACAAAGACCGCCAGAGTCGACTCGATCTGTGGATCAGTGACTGGATATATTGAATCCTGCTGAGCAATGTCCTACTGGATTTGAGGCGAAAAGTCACCTGTTCTTCCAGGTCCTTGTCGAATCCTGTTAGTCTTGTCCGTTCTTAATGCATAGACTTGCCTCTCCATTTCATAGGTATCTTGCCCAATCAAGCCTTCAACTCCACTCTTCAAAAAGGAACGACACCACTACACCATTGTACTAGCGCCCAATAGGAATCGAACCTACTATGAATTACCTTAAGTACTCTCCGTCACGAGAGTAAATACCGTTGAGATGGGTTACGATTCGACTGGACCGGTGTTTAATGAGTCTATTCATGGGTGTTTGAGATTGACATTGGCCATAAGCACCTTTAGAAGTGAAATGTAAAACTCCTTGCCGCTAATCCCATTTTCTTTGATTGTCATGGTGTTTCAGCCGATATCGTTGCATTCGATCATTTTGCTCCAATAGGACATATCTAGTCCTGATCCCAACAAGACGATCTCCGACAGAAGGCCCAGCTCACCGCCCACCAAAAACCATTAAGATTGAAGTCCCAGAACAACGAAAGAGTCCACCAGTTGGGGTCTGATCTCTTTAACAGGTTACGGTGAACAGGGACGTGGTATCGATCGGCTGAACTGGCTTTGGACGGGCTTGGTTTGAAACGACAATCCTTTTGACCTGACTCTGAAACCGTACAAGCTGACTTGTCGGAATGGTCACATGGAAGGGATGAATTCAAGCGAGGCGCAAACTTCATAAAGATCATGCACAGCGCAGTGGGCAGATGATATATTCCTGATCTAGTGGCGATTGCGTGTTCAAACTCGAGCCTGGATTTTAGATGCAAACATTTGATTTCTTGGGTTGATACACCATATACCTGGGTGATGATGCGATCTTGGTTGATCCGGAAGTCCGCCTCGCCGCGTAGGTACCGTAGATAGATACTTTAGGATACGGTACGGTTAAAACCACCTACCAGGTCTACCTTGCTTAGCAGCAATTGCACATGTTTAAGTCCCTCCGTACTCGTAGCGTTTTGTTATTCACGGACCTCCACCGTGGTATTTCCATGACGAAGACGACTCGGTTCCTTGCACATTCAATGAGGACCTGCAGTATCAACAGGTAGAGATTTCACAATGTCCCTTATAAATCTGAGGTAGTAAGGCAGTCCTGGAGCTCCTCCACTGAAGGGAATTGGTTTCGGGTTGACATCACTTAGTGTCCGTAAACGTCGATCTGCATGGAGAAGCCCTAAGGGCAACGTCGTGTCATTGTAGATAACCGCATGTCTGGGCTGCAGTCAAACCATTGAAATTCTTCCATGATTTTTGCTGCTATTGCTTGAGTTTTGGGCGTTGCCCTGGGCGTGTTGGTCCCCTTGTAACGTCACAATGGGAAACAATCCATCGAAGCCAGATGGCGCGAAGCCTGCCTCTCCCGTGGTCAGTCATTCATCAAGCTCTTCGACGAACCATTCACGGAAAGAGCCGAAATCGTCAACAGCTCAGCCCTCTACTCGAACTGCACCTGTACAGCACACATCTCATCCAGCAGCACATCTTCAACACCACTCCGGATCCGCCAACTCATCACCCACACAGCACCACAGCCAAGGCGAAAGGATGGGCAACGAGCAATCACATCAAAAATGGAAGGACAGGAAGAAGAAGGAACAATCTACGCCTGTAAAAGTCCCTCGTGGAGCAGAACCCAGGCGCCAAAAAGGTCCAGATTCCCGATTCGAGCCATCCGGTCCACCTCGAGACCCCAATTATATACCGCACTCAAATCTCAACTTTCCACCCCGCCTACCTTTGCCGATTGAGGAAGAGGTTCATACCCCCGGCTCTCCTATAATCACCCCTGCAGATCTCTCATCGGCCTTACACTATGAAGACGTCGAGGGTGCTCTGCCACGGCAAACCTCCATTGTTAGCAACACCACGATTGACGACGACGAGCTTTGCGATGAGCTTCAGCCATATCCGTTTGAGGGGTCAAAGAGGACTGTGCCAACTCTGGTTCAGTGGAAGCAGGGGGGCGATAAGGTCTACGTTACGGGAACATTTACTTCATGGAGCCGGAAATTCCGCATGACTAGGGAGTAAGTAAAGCTGCTCGTATGTCCCATCAACTGCTCTGTTCTTCGAGTCTACTGGGAATCTTGAATTTAATAATTCACCTCGTGAGATGCGTCTTTCTGCGCACTGCGCTACAATACTTGCACTACTTCAGCCTTGTTCATGTCTTCAGTGTGCCTTACCGGCATTGAGCCATCTGAGCGTCTAGCTTTAGTATGCCACATGCATGCTGATCACCAGATGATACACAGTCCTGAAACGAACATACTTTCAAATGTCCTTCAACTTCCTCCAGGAACTCACCATGTCAAGTTTATTGTCGATGGCGAGATGCAGCTCTCGAACGAACTGCCAACTGCCGTCGATTACACCAACATCCTTGTCAACTACATTGAAGTTAGCGCCGACGACTTGCCAAAGGATTCAGAAACCGAGATCAAAGTTCACCCGCCACAAGTTCTCCCCGAGGGCACCGAAGGTACGGATCATGATCCAAACTCTGTTGGAAAGACTCAGCCTATTGAAGCTCCTGAAGCTGTCTACTGGGGCGATGATGTCCCCAAATACCTTCATGACCTTGATCTCTCCGAACAAGCGAGGCGGTACCAGCGTGCTGCGAGAGGAGTTGCGGAATTTGCCACACCGCCAAGTCTACCTCTCTTTCTGGGAAAGTCCATACTGAACGGGTCGACTCCCATGAAGGATGATAGCAGTGTATTGAACATGCCTAATCACACAGTGCTCAACCACTTGGCCACCAGTAGTATCAAAAACCAGGTTCTGGCCACAAGTGTGACTACTCGCTACAAGCGAAAGGTAACCTCTTTCTACATTTACGTGCGCCGCTTGACTGACATCAGAAATAGTACGTGACCACTATTATGTACAAGCCCACAGTTGATGAAACTGACTGAATGGTACACTTTACGTTTCTCGAACGTACCTTGATGTCATCTTCATGTAGCGTTGGAGTTGAGGAGAAAGATCCTATATTATAGGGATAGGTTTCCATATCTCATGCATTTCTTGCATACCATCTCAAAAGCCCTTTTTCATTTCATAAAGGACTTCTGCGTCTCGTCATCATAGGGTCATTGGAAAGCCATCTGTTCGAAGATAGATCGGCAAGGTCGCTAGTGCAGCATCATATGATACAATGGGAAAGTCTTGGAGGCCACAGTACCATTAGCTTCGCATTTTTGGGGATGGATCAGTCTCTCCATTTAACAAACACCTCGTCTGTCCTAAATCTCTGGGTACATGTGCTGTCCTCCAAGGGAGTTATAAAGCCCGTACTGTAGGCTAACAGTCCAGCATGGGCAATCATAATCCCGTTGTCTATGCAAAATCGTTCATCGGTTGCGAACACGCTGCCACCTCTATCTCTTGCCATCATGCCCATCATCTCTTGCAGCCGCTGGTTGCATCCCACCCCACCTACGATTAGCACCTGACTGGAGCCCACGTGCGCCATTGCCCTTTCTGTAATCTCCACTAGCATTGCGAAGACGGTCTCTTGCAAGCTAAAGCACAAGTCCTCTCTGGTGATCACTTCTCCTGTGATATCATCCATCCATTCACCTGTGTTGCTCTCCAACTTTTGGGCTAATATGTCTATAATCGCCAGAATCCCAGAGAAACTACAGTCCATTCCCTTTACGGCGTATGGCAGATCTAACAAATGCTTCCCCTTCTTCGCCATCTGTTCAATGTTATAGCCTGGCGCAGGATCATTTGAAATATTGAGCGTACGCGCAAACCTGTCAAGGCAGTTCCCAACAGCGATATCGAGCGCCTCCCCAAAAATCCGATATCGTTGGGAAGCATAGGCTATGACCTGGGTATTGCCGCCTGATACATATAGAACAACAGGATTCTGCGCCCCTGTGATCTCGCGACCCATCTCGACGTGCCCAATGCAATGATTTACTCCCACAAGCTCTTTACCCCACAGCAAGCTCAGCATGCGGGCCGCGACAGCGACGCTCTGCAAAGGAGCACCCATACCGGGGCCTTTGGTGTAGCATATACAATCCACAACTTTCACAGTCACGCCAGCTTCTTTCAAGGCCTGCCTGACGAGCTTGACGAGCCATGATCGATGGTGCTTCGCTGTGTCTTTTGGCAGAAAGCCTTCTCCAGGCGGGGAGACGAATGTATGGCGGATATTGGCGAGGATCTGGGCTGGACTACCTTCAGGAGGATGGAGTATGATGCCAACGCCCAGCTTATTAGCTGAGCCTTCGAGACCGAGAGCGATCATGGTGGTCGATGTCAAGTTAATCGCTGTTGTTATCGTCTGTCGGTACTCGGACTTTAGGCGGGGTTGGAGAAGCTCGGACCCTGACTCGCTTTGAATTGCCGCACAACATTCACGTCCACCGACTACCGTACTTCTCATTTTCCGCTTCACACCTACCTTCTTCTCGAGGCATACTGATATGACGACTCCTGTGGTGACTGATGACTTCCAGCAAAAGTCCGACAACTTCATGAGCTGGCTGAAACAGAGGCCAGGAGCCAGTATAAGCTCGAAGATCAGAGTAGCGGACAAGAGACGATATGGTGCTGGCAGAGGCATAGGTACTAGCTTTCAAGCGTTTCCGTATTTCTTCCTCCCGGGTTCAAGCATACTGACATGTACCAGAAGCAGTGCAAGACATCGACGAGGATGAGGAGCTATTCTCTGTAGGTCTATCGGATGTTCTGAGCGTGGAAAATTCAAACCTCCCCCGACATATTCCAGAGGCGTTCACGGAGCTCGATTCGTGGATGTCATTGATACTCGTCATGATATATGAAGAGGGCCAGAAAGAGAAGTCTACATGGTGGCCGTACTTCAATATCTTCCCTGATGACTTCGATACCCTTATGCAGTGGTCGCCTTCTGAATTGGCCGAACTACAAGGCAGCGCCGTTGTAAAGAAGATAGGGAAGAGCGAGGCAAATACGTCTTTCCTTGAACAACTGCTTCCTATTGTCAAAGGCCAGCACGCACTATTTGGAGACTACGCTACGGTATTCGCTAGCTCAAATGGCGAAGCACGTTTTCTTATGATCGCTCATAGGATGGCGACGTTGATCATGGCATACGCGTTTGACTTTGAGCCAGAACAGGAAGACGAAGACTGGCAGGATGACACTTCGGAGATCCCCAGCCTACCTAAAGCGATGGTTCCACTGGCGGATCTACTCAATGCAGATGGTGATAAGAACAATGTGAGTAATACCGAAACTTGCGAAAGTCCCTACTAATGAGACCAGGCGCATCTACTTCAAGAGGAAAGCAGGATGACTATGATTGCAATCAAGCCAATCACGAAGGGACAAGAAATATTCAACGATTACGGCCAGTTGCCCAGATCGGATCTACTTCGGACATATGGCTACATAACGGACAACTACAAGAAGTGGGATGTTGTAGAAATCGGTGTTGAAACTATAATAGAGACTGCGATTGCGCATTTTGCCCCAGGAGAAAGCCAAAAGAATGCAAGGGTGAGTCGTGTGGTATTGTTGAGCGAGACTACGCTAACTTTCATTAGGTTCAGCTCGCAGACAACTGGCAGGTGTATGATAACGGGTATGACCTACAACGCCAACCCAGTGGTGAGGCTTCCCAGTTCGAACCAGCTCTCTTACTCATGGTTTATATTTTCACAATGGACTCCGAGACCTTGGGAAAAGCCTGTGCAGCTGGAGAGGCACTTGAGCCGCCATCACCACAACTTACTTTAGATACGGCTCTGGTGCTCAAGAAAATCATCATCCGGCGGCGTGACGAATATAACACATCGATAGCTGAAGATGCCGTGTTGCTACAGGATACTGCACTACAAGGACGACGCAGAATGGCTATCGAAGTCCGCCTCGGTGAGAAGGAAATATTAGGGTCGGCACTCGAAGCCGTTGAGGAGAAGATGCGATTCCTCAGTATAGAAGGCTTGTCACTCGAAGCTGCTAATGGAGTTACGGACGGCGCCCGGAGCAAGAAAAGAAGGACGTGACATGCGTGTACAGGAAATGTCATGCATCAAGAGATACATTGGTATCAGGAGATCTAATGCTATCTCCTATTTATCCTTTGGTCTTCGGACGACCTTCCTCATGAGAGGCTTCGTTATCATATCCATCTTACACTATTGTACAGCTACCACTCAGTATAATGTGGTTCCGAAAACGCTGGGTCAGCCTTCCACTACTGGTTGAACACGCCGCAACATGAGATGCCCTCGAGCAGCACCGTCGTTGCTGCAAATCCAGCTGGGGTTTGGGGCCTTGGTGTACCTGTATGTGGCCCAGAGATGCTTGCTTCGTTTCGAAACCTCCCACACCTTGGGCTAAACGGGAGTTGTTAACATGAGAAACTGAGAAGAATCAATCAGAGCCGACTTGACGTGGAACGCTCCCAGAACCGCTTCGCTGAGAAACGGAGCCGCCAGCTTCAACCTGCTGCGCTTGCTGTGCACGCTTTGCAGTCTGCAATAGTGGATGTATGTGCGCTCGGTACCGCATCCTCGGGATATCGTACTGATCGATCGGGTAGGTTGGTATCTCATCCTCGTCCTCATCCTGGTCAAATTTATATCGATCTACAACGGTATCATCCAGGCCTTCCGTTGACTGCAACCGCATCCCTCTACGATCAATCATCAAACGGCCTCCACGCCCATACCTACGTCGAAACGAGGGTTGGTTCTGACCCGGCTCATCATAGGATGGAGACTCATAACGGACTGTAATGGACTCATCGTTACCGCGGCTTGGTGAGCTATAATCAGCGGTCACATCACCCATATGCTCGGAAGATATTGACGCCGGTGGTGTAGGTAAGGGAACATCTATCTTGGCATTGAGGTAACTCGATCTCATATTGACCTCTAAAGGAGGTGTCAATGGGGCTTTCGTTGAGTCAACATAGCCCTCGTTCCATTTCTTATGTTGGGCGATTTTCGATTCGATCTCCTGTTGCAGGTAATTCTCCTGTTCAGCTAACAGGTCCTGCAGTGAGACCAAGTCTGCTTCGGCAGGTCTACCATCCGGCCTTTGCGGCAATCTGAGCTGATTCCCAGAGTTGCGCTGAGATGTAAGTTCGAGCGGCTTTTTCTTCTGGGGCTTTGCACCGTCAGTTTTAGACCATGTGCCTTTGCAAATTGGCGAACTTGTCCTACCTTTTGGTTGATCAAGATGTCCTCGTCTCCTTCTCTGTACTGCTCTGGAAGATTTTGCTTCACTTGCCTGAGACTGGCTCGCTGTTCGAAAAGTTGCCTATCTATGGTAAGTTGCTCTCGTTTGGTGATTTCCCTCCGCTTGATGAGTGCCATGATCTGTCTTGATTCTTCAAGCTCTTTCCTGAGCTTCTTCAACTTCTCCGCACTGTGAGCATCTCTGCCCCGCGTCTTGCGGATCTGCCGAACCTCTCTTCTTCTAAAACAGACGTATGGATCAGCGTCGTCTGTCTCTGCACCAGTTTCGAACTGTGCGGTGGTCAGCGACGGCAAACAAAAGGCAAAGTCGAGTACTTTACCTTGAGACTGATTAGTAGAGATTTATTCCTATTTTGTAATCTTCGGCTTTTCCAGTGCTCGTAAATCTCCTCTGTGAAGGGTCTGGCGTGGTCATCGAGATTTTCATCAAATGCGGATTCCATTTCCTCGTAGCTAAGCACAGGGGGGCTATCTACGGCCGCATATGGCTGCTTGGCTTGGGCTGTCTCTTCGAAGAAACACATGACTTCTTCGAATTGATCTTCCGAGCATTGCGTTGATGCGTTCCTGTTCTTGTTCGTTGGCTTTAAGAAGGCGACGTCTTCATCGTCCAAATCATACAGACAACCACAACAGTCCTCTACGGTGGAAGAAAATCGGATGTACGTTGCCGGCTGAGGAAAAGTAAGAGGGTAGAGTCGTTCATATTGGATCGAACTCTGGATCGTATCTGGAGTGGGGATATAGATCTGTGCGACTTTACCGCCAACAGCAGCTGCTTGAGAGGCTGATAAGGCAGCTTGGAGGTGGTGTTCCTACGTGCATATTAATATTAGGGACGCGACACAGGGTCCTACGGTCGCAAGGCGTGACCCGGAAAAGAAAAGGAAAGACAGCAAACTTACGATCTCTTCGCCTTTTTCGACACCGGTTTCAACCTTGGGAACGTTGCGCTGGGTAATATCATCTTCTTGTTCTATTTGGTCTTCTCGGAGGATCTGTAATGTTTGTCTGGTGCTTAATTTGCGTTGGCGAAAGCGTGCCGATGTGTTGGCGGATGATCGTGTCATGAAAGCGACAATTTTGGGTGACGATAATTTCGAAATTTGACATCATCAAAAGCGCAAAGTCCAAGGATTAATTGTACAGCGAAAAAAGGTGATGGAAATGTGGTATTTGGGGCTGATTTGGACGACTTGGTGATACTAGACTTTGGATTGTCGTTGACTTTACCCCTCGGTGTTTTCGTGGACGGATCGTGTTATTGGTGGTAACAGTCCATCTAATCCGGTTAAGCGCCAACCAGGCAATCCGTAGGCCACCTAATCCCTAACGAGACTAGCGTCTCTCGTGCTCCGTATCAGATTCATGGGACCATCATCCATCACCCATTACCCATCTCACTGCACTTCACAACTCATCCACCGTCTGCTTGGAGAAACTTCACCACGCTCGACGATCAACCCCGTTCAGCTTCAACACTACTACATAGAGGTCTCTACGCAACCATCAGAGTCGACTTGTACCCGTGGTAGGGCACGTCGCAAAAGTGGCGTCCGCAAACCAAGCAGCGCTCTATGATGCGCGGAAGAGGATTGGCGCGAGCGGCCAGCTGCTCGATGGCATCGTACAAGGATCCAACTGTGAGGGCAAATCGATGTCAAATTGATGGCTCGATGGCGGTGCTGACAGCAACCTACAACAGTCGACCGCGAAGAGGTCGATCGACTGCAAAAGAGGTTCATGAAACTCGACAAGGTAGGGGCGAGTCGGTGGTCACTGCAATACCACAATGGAGCTAACACGTTTACAAAGGACAACTCTGGAACGATAGATCGCGAAGAATTCCTCTCCCTACCTCAAGTCAACTCCAACCCCTTAGCTACTCGGTATTTCCTTCCTCTTGACCACACACCGTTCTCCCCATTCTAACCACCGGTATATAGTATGATCGCCATATTCGACGAGGACGGTGGCGGTGATGTCGACTTCCAAGAGTTCGTGTCTGGCTTGAGCGCCTTCAGCTCCAAGGGCAACAAGGAAGAAAAGTTACGGTTTGCCTTCAAGGTCTATGACATCGATCGCGATGGGTATATAAGTAACGGGGAACTGTTTATCGTGCTAAAGATGATGGTGGGGAGCAACTTGAAAGATATGCAATTGCAGCAGGTACGTTCCTAGTGGGGAGCAATAGTTCGCAGAAAAGAGGGAGGAGAGAGATAAGAGCTAAGTCAAAGCGTCTGTAGATTGTCGACAAGACGATCATGGAAGCGGATACGGATCGGGACGGGAAGATTAGTTTTGAGGAGTTTACGAAGATGGTGGAGAATACGGATGTTTCGATGAGTATGACGTTGGGTAAGGCTTCCATACTGCTAACATGTCGAGGAGAGAGCTTGCTGACCACCCTCGCAGATCAAATTTGATTGATACCCCCAAAAGAAGCACTCGTGCCATATAGATGCATTTAGCATACTTACAAGTTCCGGCGTTGACGGAACCCAAATGACAAAAGGTTATAATGACAAGTTTTGATCGTGTTATATTCTCCTTATCTCTGCTAAAAAGCCGGCATGTGACCGACCTGCAATCTCCAACCTCCCAAGCAGCAAAAGCGCCCTAGGAGTATCTGCAGTATCGTTGTCACATCTTCCTGCAAGGGCGCGGCAAGCAAAGAAAATATCCCCCATCCTCCTCGGAAATACCGACACCATGCCAAAAAAGCTGAAACACAGGTGTATGCAATGCACCTTTCTAATCGGGACAGATATCTACATGACCTTGTTGTTGTTGTGACTACTTCAAACACGACCCATGCCAAAACAGCTGCCTGCAAGGGGGTCCCGTTGTGGGCAACTTGGGAATGTGGAGGGGTTGACTGTCTAATGCATGCCATCATGTGGATTTTTTTTTGGATTTTTTTTAATTTACCTCGCGGTTTCTTTGATTGCTGGTTGTTCTCAGCCTCTCTAGAGTCAGCGGGGTCCAGCGCCCCTATTGAAATGGATCATCGCTGCATGTATGTATATCCTGCCCTGCTTACTGTTATACCTCTGGCCGTTGCATTTGCAGTTGCAGTTGCAGTTGCAGGTGCATTTGCATTTGCAGTTGCAGTTGCATTTGCGTTTGCATTGGCAGTTGCATTTGCATTGGCATTGGCAGTTGCATGTATGTATGCAAATATGCCCTCACAGTCCCAGCGAGTTTTCCAATTTCATCCTGCATGCATGCATGCATGGATTTCTTCTTCTCCTTTTTGGGGATTTTTCCCCGTCACTAGATTGGCTTTTCTCTGTCCTGTCGGCAAAGGAATGCGAGTGAGTGGGTTTCGTGTGTGTGTGGGAAGGGGGGCGGGGGAGGCTGTGGGAGGCGTAGCGGTGTTCGTGGCTGTGTGATATCTTGTGGCTTTTGTTGTTGTTTTGTTATGGGTTTGGTACGAGTTCGTGTGTGTGTGTGTGTGATGGATGGATGTACCCCTTGGGCGAGACAATCTAGGTATGTATGTAGTGTGTATACCATACCATACCATACCATACCAACTAAATCCTCCCCCTTCTCTTTCATTCAACCTATCAACCAATCTGTCGTTTCTCTCTCTCACACACACATCCCATCCCATCCCACTCCAAAATAAATCACCTCCTCTCATACCACCACACCTCCTTTACCATCCCCACTTTTCACGAAATCTCGTATACACAAGCTCTGGTGAGAGATTTCTGGAGAAGTGGTGCTTTTTTGGGGGAGGTGTTCGTAGCTTCTAAGAGGAGGGGAAATTTTCTGGATAAACATCTCTACAAGGAAATATTAGACTCGGGGTGTAACGATGCTGCAAGAGTTGTTTTTTTTTTGGAAAGCCAGAGGGTATGTAATCGAGATAGGAGGGAAAGGCCATGCATGGTATCCGCGATCACGCGGGTTGCTCTATTTGGCGTTCGACGCCCATCAGCTCCTTGCCCACCCTCAACAATAATCCTCAACAAAGAAGCCCCCCTTACCCAGATCCGACTCGCCAAGTTATGATACACAACGTTTCTTTTTTCGAACCATTACGCCCACTGCCCTCAAAACCCCTTTCGATCTGATTTCCACTTCTGGGTCAATGGATGCCATTTTCATACCGGGTGTCATGTTATTCAGTAGACGTTTGGCGCGCAGAGGTGAGGTGGATAAAGGGGATAGATAACATGGCACAGGACGAAAGTACCCAAAGGGCCCAAAGGGGATGGGATGTTGGAAAGATGCATGATGTGATGTATTCAAAACCAGCAGAAGCAAGAGGAAACGGTATGGCAGGGTGTTTGTTTACATGTCATGTCAAAACACGTAACGTATGAAAAGGTCCAGCGTAGCTCTGATACGGCGATTGCGATAGTGCTGGTCACCTGGTCGAGACGTTGCTGAAAGGCAAAGCACTCGTAGTGTGGGAAGATCAGACTAGCAAGGCAAGGTTAGGTTAATCAAATGAACTGCAAAGCGTGATGTTGCAGTAGCTAGTGAGAAATATTTCCCAACAGAATTCCCAAGCGATTTATTTGTCAAGAGCGGACTTGTCAAGCATACAAAAGTGTGATGCTGGTGCTTCATTCCCTTGTTGATGGACACATGGACTATCAAGAGTTTTCTTTTTGTGTTCGGTGGGTGAAATAGGACTAGTTATCTTGATGAACGATAGTGGTCGATATGGCTCGGGCCGGGCTGGGGAGTCCCAGGTATCTATTTCCAGGCATTCGGTAGTGTGAATCTCTGATGATCATCAGGTTTTCAAGATGGGCGAGTGACTGGGTTCGGACGGATTTGGGAAGTGGTCATCAGCCTGATTGATGAGTTGTTTGTTAGTCAGGATGCGCGGTTGTGGCACTTTGCTCCCTTGTATTCATGGTGGTTGGTATGTATTGGTCGATAAGGTCAGTAAAAGTAGGCGATGCAGGTTTGACGGGGGTTTATGTTTATGACTGCTGGGACGTCAGCGCGTCTGGGAACATGTGATGAGTCCCAAAGGTAGAGTATCCGGAACTGTAGATGCATCTGTCAGAATGTCGCTTCACTGCCATGATTGGCTTCCACACGCTCGGGAAAACTGACGACCAGGTGCCTTACGGCGCCTTAACCCCAGAAACCCCCAAACTTTGAAGCTGAAAACCCTCGAAACCACCCTCGTTTCATGTTGATACTTCAAAGGACCCGGAGAGCTTGGGCAGATCAGGGAATCGAACCTGATACGATTGAGTGCTTATGATATAACAACTGGCGGCCTTGATCAGATATGATGGATGCTAAGGTTTGGATGATTGGCAGTTGGGACTTTGCAGACTTCCCCTGCCAATGCATGTGCAGGCAAGGGATATATATGCCATGGCAGCCGAACCTGCGTCACGCATGGTCGTGTGCAGATCTTCTGATGTGGAGCTCTTCCCTTGGATTTTTATGTTGAAGGCGCGGAGAAAGGAAGGAGAAAGTGGTTGATTGATGGCTGTACGGGCTAGCGCAATGAAGCTGCAGGACAATTTGTAGCTTTGCAATTTCCTTGCCATTGATTTTCCACCCCTCCCCTTTGTAATTGCCACCCTTGTTCTGCTATGTATTCCTTGACCTGACCCTATCCACCGCTCGTCTCCCACCCCCACTGTCTGCCGAGTTGCCAGATCCCTCCGTTCCACCAAGCACCCCCTTTCCACTGCCGTGAGGCCACCAAATCTCCGGCACCAAGGCGTCCGGCACCGTAGTTCCCCCCCAAGTGAATATACAGAAAGTAGTTGGTGAAACGCCTGCTTGTAATCCAGTACAGCTTTGTGTACAAATGCTGGAAAAAAAATCACAATTGCCTCCCAGGGGTATTGCCCAGCCGACAAATGAGACCAAACGCCTTTTTGCCTAGAAGCCCGCATTTCTATGCCAGAATTCACGCGAGAGCTGTCCGTACTGTAAGGAAAAGTACAAAAGGAAACGGTCCTGTCCCGACGAGTGTTGAAGGTACTGCTGGTATAAGGTCGAATATGTATGGTTTGGTGTTTTCGAGTTTCGAGTACGCATTGGGTGATATTTACAAGGCGGGTGTAATTGGTGACCGAAGATAGCTAGAAGAACGCCAATAATTGAGAATGTAGATGGAAGAATTCCGGCTGAAAGATTCCGGGTGAAGGATATGTACAGGGCAGAGCTGCTGTGTCATACGTGCGCTCATTGAGCGGTCGAGGTACGAGTCGTGGGTGCCGGTTCTCCGCTCACTTCTGTCTCCGGCGCGTTGTTGTCGTCACCGTCTCCCTCAAGGAGCTCAGAGCATTGTGTGAGGACTGTATGAGAGTCAGCTCCTATAGTTGAAGCTGCATTACCGTAGGGCGGAACCCGATTTGCTTACTACTCAGGATCTCCTCTTCCCACACCCCCATCTGGTAGTCAACTAGACCATGCTTTTCCATGCTATCACAGAGGCGCACAAGTTCAGTGCCCATTCTCTCCAAAACTTCAAGCTGGAGGATGCTCTGCGGTGGGTTTGGTGGCTGGCCGGAATTTAGCATCTCTAGCGTGTCCTCTTTCTGGCGCTGCAACACAGCAAGCCAGCATGTGTTGAACTCATCCCAGAGCTTGGTCCGCTCGCCATGTAATCCCTGATCATCATGAACAAGCCCTATTGTTGGTGTTAGCTGGAAGCAAGGGATGTGGCTATTCAAACATACCGAGTTCAGCAGCGTGTCCCAAGAGCCATTCAGAAATCTCCAGTAGCGATTCGCTGGCTTCTACAAGCCTACCGGCGCGAGTGTTCTCGAAAGTCTGCTTGAGGGCTTCTTGGTACTGGTTATAGGCTTGGTCGAACTTTGCAGCTTCGGGGTTCTGCTGCTCCACGGGGTCGGGGCCGCTATGTTGTGAAAAGTCTGCCATACCAGTGGGGTATGATGGTTGAAGAGTAGAACGTCCTTGGGATGTCGAAGGCTGATGGTACTGGATGGGTTGCTGGAATTGTGGTGGCGCGTATTGTGCTATTGTTGCGGGTCCCGGTTGGGTGGTCGGTTCGCCGGAGTTGTAGTATTGTGGAACCCCAAATTGGGTTGACAACACTTCAATGGCTGCAGATTGCCGTGGTTGGAATTGTGGAACAGTGTCATAAGGAGACTGTGGTTGGACTTGTTGAGGGACGCTGTACATTATTTGTGACGCGTACTGTGGGAATTGTTGCTGCCTTTGAGGATCTTGAGAGTAATCACCTTGGTACTGCAGCGTATTTCCCTGCATCTGTGGAGTTGCATATTGCTGTCCTTGCGTATATCCATAGCCTCCCATAAGCTGTGGGTTGCTTCCACTGACAGTTAACGGCGCAGATGAAGGGGTTCGCGCAGCCAACAGTTGCGATTGCCTGAATCGATCCGACCCATCTGGTCCTGCCGCGTCTCTGAGATCATGAACTTCAGAGATATTACTTCCTTGCGCGCCTGGCCTAAGGTCGGGGACAAATCCTCTTTGGGGGTAGCTTGGCTGTTCATACTGCCTTCTTTGCTGTTCGTTGCCTTCCATGCCACCAACTCGGCCAAACGCGCTTTCTTCCAACGGCGTATCGAGACCGAGGTTCGATGCGCCGCTGGCAGATTTTCGACGGCGCCAGAGTGATTTATGACGGAACAAGCAGTCCTTGATAGCTTCGCCGATATGTTATTGCGGCCGCGGCGTCCGTCGAGGCGCGACTTAGATATACAAGATTGAACAACTGAGGTGAGAGGTCAGGTCTGGCCAGAAAAGGTTGGAGGAATAAATCCATACTGGAAGAAGAGCTCACCAATGACGGCGACGACAACTTCAGAGCATTCATAGGCCCACCATTCCATATGAGTTTCCCACCAGTGCAGATAGGACTTGTGAGTTGGTTTCCGCCAGCGCAACACAAGGATATCCCCGGCTAGAAGGAGCGAACAAGCCGGAAGAGATTCTATCTTGGGCACAAAGGAAGGCACCGTCGGGTTGAAGGATTACAGTGGTGGGGCCGGAACAATGCTCTTACAGCTGAAGCAGGAACAGAGCCCAACCTTGGATGTGATTGCGGTCTACCGTTTAGACACCGATGGTCATGTGGGAAAATGGATAATATTCTGGGACCTGAATGCAAGATGGCGGGGCCCTGCCTACGTCTGCCTTATGCAGCTGCAACGGTCGAGAATTGTCGCCCTTAACGTTAACCACTAGGAAGTCTGACGCAGATGCTTGAAGAAGCCGTCAAGGCCGGTAGATGGGAAGGTAAGACACTTAAATTTTGGTTGAACAGATTTTCCCTTTACGAGAGCTTGGCCAAATAGCCAGGACCCTGTGGCCCTAGGTTGGGTAGTCTTTAGATCGCGCCACAAGGAGCTGAAGTGGGAGGTATTCAGGCTTAAGGGAGAAGAAGGGTTGATGTAAAGTCGACGAGATCCGGAACTCCAATTGGACAGCATCGGCCCATCGAATCTCGCAGCATGCGCACGCTTGTCATTCGCAATCCCGCCTAGTTTCGGCTGCTGGATGCTCTAAACAGGAGCTACTGTAGGTACAAAGCGACGAGTGGTGTCGCGCCTGTTTGGCATTGTTTATGCGGCGCAAGGCAAGTAGTAAACGAAGCGCAGTCCGGCTTCAGAGGAAGAGCACACACGCCAAGAATAGACACTGCTCGTGCAATGCAGTAGTGTTTCTCTTTTAAGCTACCAAAGATGAAGTAGCCGGAGGATGAAATCTCGGCGAAACGAGCACAGCACCAGACAGACAGTGCATGTGGTGCCATGACTCGAATAGAGTAGCAGTAATATAATACTGCAACAATGGAGCAATAATTCATGGGCCGGCGGGGGTAAAACTCAAAGTTTCCTAGCGCTTGTTACAAACCAAGGGATTGATGCCAAACCGTTTCCAAGGCTCTCTCGTTTTGCTTACCTGCTGGCTCCTAAACCAACTGTGGGAGGCTGGCACAAGACCGAATCGCGCAACGGGATCCGAGGTCAATGCGAAACACCGTCGAACCAGCACCACCAAACCGGCTATAGAGACAGGCTATGCTTTGCGACTCGGAAGAGCCTGCGTTGGCATTTGGTGGGCCGGTGGCGGCCGTGAGTAATATCGTAGCGGTGGAACGAGTACAAGCAATACCAACGAACGTACTGTTTCATACGTTCGCTCATTTGCTCCAGCTAGGTCATCAGGTAATAATCATCTTCCCAATATCTTTCTTACATGTGGCAGTGCTCTGCCCGCTATCCAACCGACATCAAGATTGGGTAGGCGGACATCTAATCTTGATTGAAACGAGGCCACGCAGCCAAAACCACCCACGCGAGTCGTTGAGGAGAAGTTTCAGATCCTTCTTTGGCCGGGATTGAGAGCCAGAGGCGTTGTCTCTAATGAACCCTTGGCGTGGGCTGCCTCATCGACGCGAGGCTTATACAGGTAAAGGCCTTGTGATTCGTTCCAGTCACCCGGCAGTTGTAATCTGTTTCGTTTCGGTTAAATGACCTCCGATGGGTTACAGACGACGACTTTCGAGATGACAAAAAGTATAAATTAATTGCACGTCTCTTGGACAACGTTGCTTCACTTTCCGACCCTGTGTGGGACAGCGAATGTCGAGTTAATGTTTTCTTTTGGTTTTCTGGAGCGACAGGGCATTGATCGGCATCACAACCCATTAATAATATTCTCCATTTACTGCTTTCTGACATGGCAGTGGTTGTCCGGGCTACCCATTCATTGGGTACCGACTGTGCAGTACGACTCTAGATCCAGTCCGGCTGGATCTAGTGTTCAGCTAGAAGCCTCACCGGCCGTTCTTTCGTTGGGCCCTAAAGCTCTGCCATTCGCCCAACATTAGCTTGCCGACATTCCTTTCCTCCGTCGACTTATGTAGCAAAAAGCACGCTGGTGGCTTGAGTTATCTTAGTAACCACAAAAACTTGATAATAATCGTGATAGAGTCCGGGTCCCGAGGCAAAAGTCTCCTGCCTGAGCCTTGATCACGGGGCTGCCATTGCCTGCGGGTCTCAGACGTTTTGCATGCGCGCAGTGCATGCAGGTCCAAAACCCAATGCCGACCACCGAGACGAGGCTGGTAGAGGTTTTGAATCTGACCAAGTCAACTTTGGCGGCAGAATCGAGGGCTATTCACGTCTTGTCTTGAGGACAAAATACATAGTCTCAAACACAGCAGCGAAGAGTATCAATTGGTGCGAGTACGAAGTTGCTGCTGCAGAACTCGAAGAATGCTAAAGGTTATAAGCACAGCCGAGACTTCTTGTGAAACATTGTCGAACCTCATGCTTGTCGAAAGGTAAGAAGGAACTAGGCTGTAGCCCTGCACGGAGTAACCTCCGGATCTCTTTCACCACGGCGGTTGGAGCTGTCCGTTTAATGTTCCAGCGACCTCTCCGTTGGCCGGTTAGGTATGGTGTTGGCTCCTCAACGGGCTTCTACTCATTTCATTTGGAAGACTGTTGGAATTGAACACAGCGGAAGGTAGAATACCATATTTGGGTGGATTGTATCACCAGATTATTTGGCAGGGCTGACGTCATGCTCAATGAAAAACGGTCCTCTCCGAAACAAAAAGGGAAAGGGCACACTGGAAAATAACGGCGACAGCCTGTGTGATAGCCTTCATAAATATCCTTGGACAGAAGCTCCAATAACTTTCCACTGGGATCAGCTCTCTTGCATTTAATCGAGGAATATTGTGGGCCAACCGTCTGGCTCGAGGCTTTGCTTCTGTTTGAGGCAAGATACCTGAGGCGACGAGTGCTGGCACCAAAAGAGATCACTCTATTCTTTCGTATATATTAGCTGCATGTCGTTCCTTCCACTCAAAGAACAATCGTGCTTCGATGATGCCGTGGAAGACCGCGTTACCCAGATCAGGAGTCGCCGGTCTGCAAATCCCGTAAGTCGTATTCTGCTCTGTTTGCCTCTATAGGGCTTGCCTATGTTCTTCTGCAAGCTTTTCTTCGACCGTTATGAGAGTTCAGTAGAACAAATATTTGCAATATTTCCGATCAAACATTTGATCACTTCACCTCGCATCTCCATCCTACGGGACTCCCACTGCGATTCAACAAGACTATGCTCCTTTAGATTGGTTCTTCGCCGAGGAGTTATTCGAGACCATAATAAGCCTATGCTTAAGGATAGCGACCCGAATGCATCAAAGAAGAGACCCCAACACTATGAGTGGCACTTTCCGGTCTCTTATTTTTCACGCATTACCGAAGTTTCTAGGATTCCAGGTCCATGGTTATCTGATTGAGGATGTTCGAAAACGAGCGTTTTCCCCATCTGTATCAAGGATCTCTCAAATTATGAACCTCTAGAAAACCAGAAAAGAAATGTCAATTCCGCCTATGCACCTTATAGATACTAAATCCTACTCAAAAAGAATGCCAGATGAAGAAACTTCTCGATCTGCCTTCTATAGACGAAATTGCATTCGCCATGGACGCATGCTGACAATGAATGATCATCAAACCTTCTGGCTATTTTCCAGGGGGGTTCGAAGACAAAGGCTACGTCCCTCCTAAGAAGCGATCTGTAGAGGAACATCATAAAGTCCGAAGAGCCAAGATGAAGCTGCCAGAGTGTCCGGAGAAGATTCTAGATCATTTGCGGGCATTGCGTTCAAGAGATCGCAGAATCTCACAGTTGAGGAAAACAGAAAATGTTGAAAGAAATATTGTAGTTGCTGGAACAATCGTTTCTTAGGTATAAAAGTGTTACGAGGCAACTGGGACGCCCGAACAAGTCGCCCTCGAGGGTAGAAATATGCCAAGGCTGTTTGTTGTAAGCACACTGTAGAAATAGAAAGAGAAATCTCTTTTTACGCGTATTCGTGACTACTAAACAAAGGGGTCAAGAAGAGTGGACGCCAGCCTTGAGTTCGGGGTGGACGTATTTGAGATGAATTTTCTTTGGATGGTATGAGCTATGTCAATGGGTCTTAATATGAAGACAATAAATGCAACATGTGGTGTATTATTATGCATACATGAATGAAAAATTGGGCGATTGGGCCTTGTAGTATCGAAGACAGGGAAGGGGATAGTTCAAGAAGACATTGTGAGATCGTACATGGTATACTTTAGGTAGCCATATAGTCCCTCATACTGCCAATACAAAATTGTTCCAAGGCGAAGGTCGATCGATACTGTACGTACCAATGGTGCAAGAATGACTAGTAGCTGTGAACGATATACGTGCGACCCGACGAGCGTAGTATAGAGACGATTCTAGTATCGGCATTTCGATTATGTTTTCACATGCACCTTCCATCGTAAACTTGCCAATAGAACTAATGCTCCTCGAAAAATCCGGAAGAAAAACGTAGTTCAGTAACAACTATCCCGACAATGGCGACTATGTCCTCTAATGGTATCCTAGCAAGCTGTCGCCAAATAATGTCTCCAACCCAGCGCGAGGCTACCCAAAGCCCCCAGAACACATACGACCGCCCTAGCGCTGGATACTAAAAGCTCGAGAGGTAGACAAATGTTGGTACAAACGAAACCTTGACATAGAAAACGTTGTCAACCCTACCGCTGTAACATCGTATATCTCCACCGCACGTGCCATCGTCCTTAAAAGTGTGGAATTGGCCCACTTGTGTCTTTGCAATGACCCCGTCACAAAATGAGCACCGTTCCTTATCCTTCCGTTCGCCTATTTGTCATTGCGCGTTGTTCATAAAGGTCGTAAGTCGAGCCGGACAAGTCGATGGTTGGATGAATGAATCAGCAGACAACCACATCCGCAGGATCTGATGCCTCATTGACCCCAATGTCTACGAACCCGTCATAATTCGTCATACGCAGCTCCTCGTGCTCCATCTCCATGCCAATGCCGCTATCATCATGATTCATTTCATCTTTTTTAACAGCCGCCATTCGTTTTTCTGAGAAGAGGTTGGCACTGCCAGCGTGAGGGAACTCTGAAGGCTGCTGTTGTGCTTGATAGTTATGTTGTTGGGGAAGCGTGGTTTGCTGGGCCTTTGCATGTGGCGCGTTGGTGGTGGGCAGCTCTTGCTGGGGATTCATGGCCACCTCGTGGGTCAATCCCAAGGGTTGATATTGGGGCTGTGGCACACTGGCAGCACGACTCTCGTCACGGCGAAATCCACTTCCCATATCAATGCTGCCGTATCGACTAGGCATATCCACGCTCTCGCTTACGGCACTCCTGGGCCTAGATGCGCTGAACGTCTCGCTTGTTTCATCGATACCGAACCTTGGATCTAGAACCAGGTCAACCTGCCCTCTCATTACCATGCTGTTTGGTGAGTACTCCATGAACCCTCCTTTCTCAGCTAGCCATAGTAACATCTCATCGACCCAGACTTTCGTGACCCACCAGGACCCAAAGCTCAGCGCTTGAGCCATAGTGATATCTCGCAGAGCCGCGGAGCCAACTTCGCCCACACAGTGAAGTAGCAGGCGGGCATCAACGCCAGGAAAGCGTGATGGTAGGGTACTAAGAAAATTCGTCCAGCGGTCCAGCACCCCTTCAGTAGAGCTATCATCAAGTTCGGGATGACTATGTTGAGAAGCAGTGGACCCAGATGGATCCGTGAAGAGGCTGTTTGTTCCCACATAAGATGTCGTCCGGAGCGGACCGAGCAGTTCACGGACCTCCTTGGTCAGGATTTGAAGAACTCGGGTGTAGCCGCAACCTGGAAGGCTAGTCTCAACCACTCTGATAGGCTTAACATGAAGCACCCAGTCATGCCACATCTGGTCACGATTGGCGTCATTAGTGAGCATATTCGCTGCTGCGTGAGCTGTTGCGTTGACACGCAAGAGGCGGTCAAGAAGGCCAGCGAAGATGACTGCCGGACCTAGTTTAGCGTCTCGAACATGCTGAGGAAGGGTTTGAAATGTTGTAGTGATGTGTGGCCCGAGCTTAGTTGAGATGGCTCGAAAGGTTTCAATTACTCGGACAGGGACAACTTGCAGCGCCAGAGGTGCGACGAATCGAATCATCTTCTGATACATCAGCCAGTCGCATGCTTTGATCCAGGGAGCGATGTCCGGGTGAGCAAGCAATTTTTGCACCGGTACTGTCAATGTTCCATGGAAGGACGTGAAATGATGCCACAGCATCTTCTCTTTACAGAACCGAAAGCAATCAATGACTGAGATACAGTGGGAGCGATATAAGGCTACTAATGCATTTGAGGCATCAGGATCAGTTCCGGCAGGTATGTAGTCACTTATACTTGGGAGGTTGATTGGTTCATCCTCGCGGTATGAGGGTTCATCGTAGGTCGGAAACTTGAGGTCGCGCCGGACCATGTTGGTACGTGAAGGGCCTTCTTGGATGTTGTGAGCAGCAGAGTCGAGATATAAAGACGCCGGGGCCATGGACTGATGGCGATCAGAGGTAGAGAGGTTGGAGTTGAATGGCAGATCAGGTGAAGGAAAGAGAGCGGTGTCTACTGGGAGTTGCGATCGGTGTCTGCAATGTGTACAGTTTTTAGTATGTCGTTGTGAATTATAAATAAATGGAGTGGAACGCGATGTCAGTAACGACGCGCCAAGGGTAGCTTACCTTCGCATAAACGACTTATCTGTTGCCCCGTCAAAAACTTTCGCACCGTGAGATCGCTCAAGGCCATGTGTTTCTGGCTGGTCCTCGATTAAAGATAGATCAACATAATGATACTTCGACTCTCCTCGCATGCCGAGCCTCCGTGTCTGGATACCTGGGAAGATGATCCGCACAAGCTTGCCAAAAGAAGCTGGATTCAAAGGAGGCACTCTTTCTGTACCGCATCTTGTGGCGTAATGCGAGAACACCCTGTTTCGAGGTACTGAACTACTGCTCTTCTTACACACCGAGGCTAGCCTGAGTAATTGGTCAGCGAGGTCTGTTTTGACATTCATGACAGGGCTCACCAAAGCATTGCAAATATCTGTTTGGTTTTCTCTGATTTAGGGCCTCGTTCGTTTGCGAGCACTTGAGCTGCGACGTCTTTCAAAGATCGCCCTTGATTTTCTCTGAACAACCTTCGAAGTTCCAAATCATTTGCTATACTCGAGGCAGAGCCCTTCTTTTTCTTGCCTTCTCCTGCTGCGGGATCATCTTGTGCCTCATCCATCATACTCTCTAGCAACTGATTTTCCTGCCCGTTAAAAGAATGGTATTGAGTCATAGGAGGCCTTGTTGTGGCTAGATTTGCGCTGAAGCTATGGTCGACGCTGAGTGCACGCCCATGTGCGGAATGATTCTGGAGCGACGGATCGATAGCATAAGCTGAATTTGGATTCGTCAATTGCTGCTCAGACCGTGTGATCATTTCTTCTGGAGTATATTGAGCTGTCTGTGGTTGCATGGTGTGTACTGGAAAGATATGCGCGGGCGGTTCAGACGCATGCTGGTAGTGTTGCGCTGGCTGTGTACTAATGGAGTGAACGCTCGCCGTCGATGCACGCGACTTCCGCCTTGGACCGGTAGTGATAGAGCCTGATGTGCTAGATCGTGCTCTCATGGGTCCAGTGGCCATGATAAGGGCGACCAGCCCTGCGCCAGACTGTGAACTACCAAAACAATCAACATTCGGCCTAGAATTGCAAGATACAGAATAACGAACCCTCGATGCCCTTGACGGACCGGATCGGAGAGCTCCAAGACTCTAAAAAGCTCCTATTAGATTCTTATAGAGGATTGACTAAATGGCGAGGCGCTGAGCCTTCCTCTTTGTCAAGGCAATTGTTGTGGGCTTGGGCCGAATGGCAGAACGCTGGCCAAAACAGTGGAGTCTGTGAAGACTCCCGAAATGCTTCAAGTCTTGGCTGAGCAGAGCCTACTGTTAGCGATATAGCTCTTGCGAAGGACCAAGTGTCGTTGGTGAGGCCAGGAGCGATTCCCACAATTGCGTTCGGTTTGTTGTTACTGTAAACACGAGTTGGTCCGACAATGGGTGGCTGGGCTTGGCGCTTATGTAATTCAGCGCTAGGGCATTACCGCTGTGACGTTTCGGAGCTTCAGCTTTTCTTGGAATGATCATCGTCGCACCACGAATTGCTTTCAAGAATCGCAACATTCGCCAACATCACCCCTCCTCAAACTACAGAATTTGCAACTTCTCATAGTCTCGCACTATCCTCAAAGTCATAGAACAGACCGTCACCATGTCGTTTCAAGACCGAACACAGCATCAGATCGGCCAGATTGATAAGGAGGTGAGTTCAGGAGATACTCCCGACAGTGCTTCGTGAAAAGGCTTGTTTAATCACGATTACTGTGCTGGCTCTCCGCAGAGCTCATGGTTCATGCTGACTCAATTTTGCTACAGCTATCCAAATACCCTATGCTCAATAACTTCGAAAAACAAACCTCCGTACCCAAAGTTTACGCATTTCTCGGACTCGTCGGAATATACTTCTTCCTCATCTTCTTCAATATCGCTGGCGAGTTCCTTGTGAATTTTGCTGGGTTCATGGTCCCTGGATACTATTCCTTGGAGGCGTTGTTTAGCGTCAGCAAAGTGGATGATACTCAAGTAAGCCTCTCATCCAAACTCTGCACCTTTCACCAGTGTGCATATCTTGACTTTCACTCTTACCCAAGCAGACTGCTGACGTTCACAATAGTGGTTGACTGTAAGTCATGCTCGCGCGATCATCGCTAGAACCGACAATTAGACACGTGACTAAAACCATCTCAGTACTGGGTCGTGTACGCATTCTTAACCGTATTTGAGAGTATGGTTAATGCGGTATACTGGTTCCGTATGTTTGGAGCTATCTGGACATGCCTCTTTCTTTCGCTAACTCTTTGTAGCATTCTACTATACCTTCAAGTTTGTACTTGTCTTGTGGATGGCTCTTCCCCAGACTGGGTAAGCTCAAATTAGGAGAAATTCACAGCCAATGATCAAATTGCTAATAGAAAGAACAGCGGTGCTCAAATTGTCTTCCGCTCCTTTATTCAGCCTGTCTTTTCCCGCTACTTTTCCCAGAGTGGCTCAACCGCGGCCAACCTCCGCTCTCAGGCAGATCAGGCGACCAAGCCTCATGCCATGTGAGAGAGTCTGTCCTTCAACCAGGTACATGTACCGCAGGTGGCCACGCGGTAATGAAGCAGTTGGGCAGAAGCGACTCAAATGTTAGAGGGTCGGCAGAGCGTGTGGCTTTGTAGGTTTGCAGGAGGTTATATGGGTGACGTTTATTAGATTGTGGGACTCATTCTCACAGAGTTTCGAGTACGGAGTGGCCCTCTTTGTATGTTACAGCATAGCTGTTAACGAAGCTTGTTGTTTCTCATGACACAACAGCTTGGGCAATATTGCTTATTCCACAACTGCAATGTTATATCTCTATTTTTATTACTATGTGATTGCTTCATGCAAAACTGTCTCTAAATCGCATGTGAACCTTCTTTTCAAACGATATCTACAATTCATTCCTACTATCCATCTACATATTTGAAAAGGCGAGGCACCTGCAACCGGACGATGTTCAAAAAATGCCGATACTCTTTCCCCAACCTTCCAGCCGCGGATTAAGTACAATCTGATAGGGAAATGGGTTCGTCTCACTTGTTGTGATTGGTGGTATGTGATCTTTGTCCCGGTTGACGATTGTCACAATTTTCATTGCTGTCCTCTGCAATGTTGATCCCATCGCCTTGATCACCTTCGCGCGTTCTGTAACATATTTAGCGTTCTTGTCTCCTCACTCAGCAATACGAGAGCGGAAAGTACCAGCTTCTGTCCTGGGTGTTGCAAGTGTTATCTCCAAACACCATATCTCCCAACAGATTTCTTCTTCCCCCTTGCCCGCACCTGTAAACCACCCTAAACCTCCACCCTTCCTCCTCCTCTTCTCAAAGAACTGTACCGCAAGCTGGCCTCGGACACTCTTGGGCGATGAGGTTGACAAGAGTTGCCGGGCCAGCTGTCCAACCCTCGTATCGATCAGGGTTTCTAGCTCGGGATCTGCGACAAAGGGAAGAGTAAGGTCCAGGACTTCGCGAAAGGAAGGTCGGAGTGGAGGGAAGTAGCGGTGAAAGAAGATAGCATGCAGTATCCCTGGTTCTGTCAGTTTCTTCCCTCAAGTGTGCGTTAAGATAATGGATGAATGCGCACCACGAACTATGTCCTTCACACAGGTGGGGTCAGCAAAGACTTCAAGAATGTACTCAGGCGGTCTCCGTTGATCCATAATATGGAGAGATCAAGTTGGCTCACATGCGACGCATAAAAGGCAGCATGACGGCCTTTTCTGTGTTAATGGAGGGCTTATCGGGACAACACAATGTCTTCGCACCACAATCCACCCCATCCCACTGCCCCACCATGTGAGCCTGCATTTAGCCGACATTCCAGCCATGGATGACTGACAGGGGTTAGGGAAATCCCTATAGGGCGACAGCGGGCTAGCCAGCGCGCCAGAACCATCATCATCATTGCCGAGGCACGCGGTTACAAGAAAGAAGTACGGTACTTCAAGGCCTTCTATGAAGACAAGAGCAAATTGATATACGTGGCACTAAACAATCCAGTCGAGCACCTGAAATAACAAGATGATATCAGCTACCAGAAGATGGCTTCGGCGAAACCGATCCAACCTCGCAATTGGCGTTGGAGTACTAGGGGTAGGATATATTGCGGGTCAATATGTGCTGTTGAAGATCTCTGAAGCAAAAGAGCGAATGACCAACGACCGCATAGCTAAGGAGAAGTGTGTGAAACCGCCTGATGCTATCACTCTTTCTCCTGACGCTAATACTGCTCAGCTTGCGCCGTCGCTTTCAACAAAACCAAGAGGATTGTACCTTTACCGTCCTTGCTCTACTCCCTACCGCAACAGACAATATAATAGAGGCTCTACCAGTGGAAACTATTACACATGATCTACAGCAAAAGAAGGCGGAAAGGCTGGGGAAGAGCGCAGGTACATCGTCTGAAATGTCTTCGGGACCACCCAGTGTGACGGATGAGGATGGCAAGAGTCTGGCAAGCTTTCAGAGTGACAGCTATGTACATGCTAGTCAAATGGCAGCATCAAGTTCTGGCAGTGGGGAGTCCGCTCCACCAAAACCTCTGAAGACTAAAGCTCAGTTGTGGAGTGACCTAAAGATTAACTGTGAGCAAGAATGGTTTCTCTACGTTCGAAGCGAAACTCGCTAATCCCTTCAAGCTATCACAAGGTCCTTTACCCTCCTATATACACTCTCTCTCTTGACTCTCCTCACCCGAATCCAACTCAACCTTCTCGGCCGACGGAACTACCTGTCAAGCGTAGTCTCATTAGCTTCACACCCACTGCAGGACTCGACAATCAGTCTAGAAAACCACGACGATGATAACGACGAACAAACATACGGCAACGACTTTGAAACAAATCGCAAATTCCTCACCTTCAGCTGGTGGCTCATCCATCGAGGATGGAGAGACATTATGGAAAATGTAGAGCCAGCGGTAAAAGAAGTCTTTGGGCCGCTGAATCCCAGAGAAGACGTGTCTTTGGACAGACTCTCAAGCCTAATACTAGATGTCCGACGAAGAGTAGAAGGCGTAAATCCAGAAGAGAGGAAGTAAGCGCTCCCACCCTTGAATTATCCTCTAAACCATTAGCTCACCCCCCCAGAAACACGAAATGGCTCCCCTACCTCCTCCCCCCTCTTGACCAGGAAGACTTCGTCCTCCGCGAATCTGGCATGACCACGCCCCCACCACCCTCCCAGTCCCCACCAGCTATCACACCCTCTCCACCCACCCTCCAAAACTCCCCAACCACGCCTCCAACATCCCCGGACACAATCTCCCCCCCTCTCCGCCACCTCTTAAACGAAACCTCCGACCTCATCGACTCCCCCCCTTTCTCTCAAATCCTGACCCTCTTGCTCGATACCACATTCTCGCACCTCACCGACCGCGTCCTTCGCGAACAAGCCTTCAAACTCCCTCCCTCTCTCCCCTCCTCAGTATCCGGGGTGGAAGAAATTGGGGAAACTAAGACCAAACTGGCGAATATACTCGCGGTGGTGACGAGACAGGCGCACGCGATTGGGAACGGGGTGCCGAACGAGTACGTGCAGGCGATGGAAGGGGTGGGCGAGTTGGAAGCGTTTAGCGCGGTGGTGTTTAGTAGTTTTTTCGAGGCGGTTGGCGGTGAGGGGGAAGGTAAGGAAGATGAAGTGAAGGGGGCGGAGAGGCTGGAGGAGGAAATTAGGGAGGAAGACGGAGTGGAGGGGAGGGGAGGTTTGTTGGGTGGTGTGAGACAGGGGTTTGAGAGTGTTTGGGGGAGGGTAGTTGGGAGATGAAAGGAAACGCTTCGAGTTGTGCCAGAAGTGTTGGGAGAGGTGCAGATGGTGGTGCGGACCATGACGAAAGGCTGGTCGTGATATTAGTATTAATGACATGTGAGCATTATCTAGGTAAGGTACGCATGGTATGGCGTTTCCTGGGAAATACATGAGGGAGCTCGAAGCATAGCATTTCTCTACCCTTACGAGCGAAGAAGACTTGTCGAAGGCTGGAAGCTGAGGTGTGAAAAGTCCATCAGTCTACTCCTGGTTCATTCTTCCTTTTCTCACATGCCAAATGATGACGCGTTCATTGAGCATTGTCCTTGATGAGCCATCCATGATTTCTACAGATTCGACAACGCAAACTAGCCGGTATGCTTTTTTGATCATCGCTCCACATCGCTCATATTCACGATTTCACATACCACCTCCCCCGATTTTCCCTTTCTACCCCTCTACTTAAACACCTTACCATCCGCCCACTCATACGTCTTCCCCCCCTCCTCAATCGGCTTATCCCAGCTCCACTGGTCTTCCAAAAACTCCTTATCCTCCTTCTTTTTCGGGTCCAGCTTGGTAAAGCTATAGCTCTCATAGTCGGGCGCGACATCGAATGCAGGTTGTTCTTCCTGGCCGCGGATGACGAAGGCACCGCGGACGAGGCTGTCGTTGGTCTTGCCGTAGACAGAGGCGCAGCCGAAGATGTATTTGCGGGAGGCTTCGAGGCGGGTGAAGAAACCACCTGTGGTGGGTCGGATGTTAGCAATTTGAGTTTTCGGCTTATGAGGACTAGAAAACGGCAAAGATGGATTGGGGGGTTGGGGTGTCGGCTGGTGAAAGCGTTTAAGCAGGATGAGAGGGCACCGTACCAATAAGGTTGGATGTCATGAAGGTCATAGTCAGCTCATCGTTGTACTTGTAGTCAACTCTCCACAGAGAGTATTCTTCAGGTTTGAAGTTCTCCCAGAACCAGGGCAGTGCAACCTCACGAGTTTCCTCGTTAGAGTATTTTCGCTTCCAGTCATCGAGGGCCAAAGTCGGCTTTGGTAGAGCCTCAAGGGGATGCTTTGGTTTAGGCTGAGGCTTGTCCTCCTCTTCCTCCTCGTCTTCGTCGACATTTTTAGCCTTCGGCTTCGGTGCAGCCTTAGGAGCTTGCTCTTTCTTTGGCTTCTCTTCCTTCTCCTTCTTAGGAGGATGGTTGGGAATAGCCTCTTCGATAAAGGAGAGCTTGTCAACAACGGCGGAGTAGATTGGCTGGTTGTAGATTGTCTCATACCAACGAGTGACATTCGGGTTTTCTGCACGCCATTTCTTGTCAAATAAAAACTGGAAGCCGCGAGATATAATGCTAGTAGTGTAGAGATCGGCTAGAGTGATGCGCTCGCCGGCGAGGAAGGTGTTGACCAGAAGGTGCTCCTCGAGGACACCGATAGCTTTCAGAGCTGCTTTCTGGGACTCGTCGACCATTTTCTTATTGTATGGGTCCCGGCCAATGAGAGGGCGGAACCATCCACCAAGAGGTGGTAGAACCTCGGAATTGGCGAAGGACATCCATCGAACAATGGAGGCGTAATCTTGTTTGGTTTTGCCTAGCAGGCTGGTCTTTTCGTTCTGGGAGGTGACTACAGTCTGTTAGCTTCGTCTATCAATCTATAGGCAAACAGTCAAGCATTTGAGATGTGGGTTGTATCAGAGTGTGAATAGTTCTCAACAGTAGTCTTCAGACAGGGATAACTGTAATTGAGTAGGTTTTTCGTCATTATAAAAGTAGGAATGCTGCCGCATTTCGGGGTCTTTTAGACTTATGAAACAAGGGGTATACCATATATTGCGATGGCAATGGACTCGGTAAGCTCATAGCCATCTGCCCCGACGAAGGATGGGACTTTTCCAAGTTTGTTGAGCTTCAGATAGTCATTTGAGACGCCCTTTGCTAGATCAGTGTGCACAATCTCGAGATCAAGGTTGTTGGCCTTGGCTACTGCGCGAATCGCGGTGGAACGTGCATTGCCCTGATAGAATAATAGTGTTAGCAGTTAGCTTCAACCTCTGAGAAGGAAGAGATCAAATATTGAGTTACTGACGTCGTATGTGTAAAGTTTGCCGAAAGACATGCTTGCGGCTATTTCGCACTGGTTGAGAAAAGTCAAGATTGATCTCAAGTTGGGCTGTCGTAGAATTTTGTGCATGAGGTCCCTCGACATTTTCGCTTGGTTAGCGCCGAAGCGCGTTCAATGATGTTCCGTATTTTGCTCATAGGAGGAACATCCTTTGTGAGACATTTGAGGGAGTGGATGACCATTTCACCATGGCATCCAAGCAATCCTTCAGCTTGACATATCGATTATTCTCTAAATGTCCCAAATGCCATAGCAGATTATCTCGAACCCCTCCAAGATCAGCTCGATCCACCTCCCGAAACTTCACAACCTCTTTATCAGCACCAGCCTCCATCGCCGCTCCAGAAATCGATTTCGAACAACTTCCGGCCCCTAATCCTGCAAATGCCCGCGTCGTTCCAGCATCCCCTTCCTACTTCACTTCCAAGCCCAAATTTACTGATGGTCTTCTCAACCTGCGATCTCTCCTCCGAGAATACCAAACTCTTCCCACTGTCGAGCCAGGGCAAGCGCCTCGCGTGGCATGGAGAACCATCACCCAGTATCGACTCATGGTTGGTGAGCTCGTCCGGGCCTCCAAATACCATAAGATCCTCGACATCCTACGCCGCCTGAACCAAATCCATCCATCCCTGATGCCCGAGTCTCTACGAGAAGCTATGGAACCCTACAAGCGAGACGTAAACCCCTATGGGATTATACCCAGGCCTGGCACAATTGATTCCGATGGACGGGCTTATGGTGTGGGAAGACGAAAATCGAGTAGCGCCAGAGTGTACCTTGTCCAAGGAGAAGGGGAGGTCCTGGTCAATGGGAAGAGTATCAACAGTGCATTTGGACGTATACACGATAGGGAAAGTGCTCTTTGGGCGTTGAAGGCTACGGGGAGGGCAGACAAGTACAATGTGTGGGCTCTGGTCTCAGGGGGAGGGTCGACGGGGCAGGCGGAGGCGATTACGCTGGGGTTAGCGAGGGCGTTGATGGTGCATGAGCCGATGCTGAAGCCAGCATTGAGACGAGGTGAGTGGTTTATTCTTCGCGGTGCTTCTGCTATTGGAACAAGATCATTGGGACTAACATACATATGTAGCTGGCTGTGTGACACGAGATCCTCGACGGGTAGAGAGGAAGAAGCCTGGCAAGCTGAAGGCTAGGAAGATGCCTGCTTGGGTCAAGCGTTAGAGCGGAAGGCTGGGCACAATGTCTCGAAGTCGATTTACAATATGTTGTATGGAGAATCACTGAATTGAGAAACACATTTCAAACGATTCTATATTGCTTAGAGACTGCAATATCGAGACTGATGCCTACTCTTCAGGATGCAGCCATGACACTAATCACGACTTTTATCAACATCATGGTGCTTTGATATCCGTTAGCTACCTGCAGAATACAAACCTTCTGCTGCCTGATCCTTAAGCTAGCCGCGGGATTCCCCTAAGACAAGCGGTCGAAGCCCAAGGATAGCACCATAATTCCGCTGTCCCGACCACTGGCTTTGCTTAAGAGCTCCGGCTGTCTGTTAACCGTCTGTGACTCGCATGGATGCTTTCCATGGTGTAGCTGAGCGTTAGCGGATCTCCCACCGCATTTGGCGCTTATTCATGGGTTTTCATTGTCGGCATGCAAGAATGCCCAGTAGGCTAACGTAAGGTCAGAGGTCTTGTCGTCAAAGGGTCTGGGCCCCCAATTGCTTTCGAGCCTGTCCAGGAAACGCCGGAACGCATGCTCGACCACTTCTGGGACACCTCCGCCTCGTACGTTGGCATATCTTGTTGCTCGTCTATTCAGGACCCATAGGCTTATTGAGTCATTTCTTCGGTCTATATATGATGGTTAGAATTTGGAGATGTCGATGATGGATGCATAGACGTACGTAATTCGTCGACCTCCCACGGATCCAACACATACAATTTCTTGAATCGACGGACGTCTGTAGCTTCCTCGAGTATGTATAGCAGAGAATCAGCTGCGGCATCGTAGGCTGCGGCTTTTCCTGTTCTGATAGAGGCCGAACCTCTCTGCTGTGTCTTCAAATCCCTTGAGCGTATATCCAAGTATGTGTCCGGCGTCCTTATCAAGGCACTGATATTCATCAATTGATCAAGGGTGGATTCGATCCTGGCAAGATCGGCTTGAATCTTTCGATGGTTGGCCATGATTTCCTCGTGAGATCGTTGCAAGGCGGCCAGCTCGTCCAATAAATCTGGTGCCTTGACATTTTGGGATGCCTGAGGATTGTTTTCAGTGTCATTCATATTTTCTTTCGCTTCTCTCCTGTTCTTGCGGGTGCGTTCAGCGTCAGGTGGCGTCTATGGGTTGGATTATTAGATGATGAATCTGACAGTGAATGAATTTTGATACTCACTTCAACAAAGGATCAATTCTGGAGAGAGACGAGAGTGAAGAAAGTAACTTAGATGTTTCTCACTTGAAAGTGGATTTTCAACTACAGATCACTGCCGCCAGAGAGTTCAAGTGTAGGCATCTCAACAAAACACTTCTATGGCTGGGGTGTTATGGTAAGAGCGGATTGACTCATTGATCTTTTAGTGCAATCACATGTCTGGTACGTCAGTCGTTATATTCTTGCAATTTTCATCACTTCATCAGGCGAGGGAAGTCAAAGGTCAGTAATAAATAGGCCGCCTAACAGGATGAATAGTACTTTTGTTAATCGGTGTTATCTGTTATTACCCTATACGGGACTACTATTGCCTTAGGAGGTATCATATCGAAGCTTCCTAACCTGAAATCCTCGTCCAAATCCTTCAAGGACTTAATAACCTCCTGATAGAGCCGTGGTAGCTCGGCTTCACGTTCTTTTGCAGGTTTCTGTTTCCATTCTAGGCACGTTTCAACTGTCTCTGCGTAACGTATTCCGGCTTCTCTATGCAGCTCATGTACTCGCTGCTTCACCGCCCCTCTTAACCTTTCGAGCATTGCAGTAGAACTGATATTTCCATAGTCCAGCCGGTGCCAGGAACCTATCTGGTACAGTAAAAGCCCCAGTTCAGTGGTAGAGGCATCGAAAGTGGGTGTTGCCCCTCTCAAGGCGCCAATACTACGTGTGGAATTCTTCGGCCTTACCGATCCAATTCCGGAAAAGTAGTAAAGACTTAGCAGGCGGTCCTCGTCCTCAAGTAGTTCCCCGGGTGAAAATGATTTTGCCTCGGTTGAAGTATCGAAGTATTTGAAGTTATCAGGATTCAATTGTCCGGGTGTATATGAGAGCCCCGTTGAGTGCAGGTGAGTCGTTGCCAGTAGTGCCGCAAGCCTGAACCGAAAAGCCGGACTTGGAGCTTTCTTTGTCGAGCCGATTAGGTCATGGAGGCTCGTAACCGATATCCAAGACGTTACATCCCTGTACAAGCGATGCGTGTCGTAAGGGGTAGCACTAAAATCGCCAACATGGACAAAAGGATCAAAGTCATTCACAGGTACTTGAGGTGTTGTTTGCATTGGAGAAGGTTCATCCGGACTTTCCGCCAACAGGAGAGTGCTCTCACCTGCCTTTGTAGGTTTCCAGGCCTGCAACAAATAAACCTGGGAATCAGTCCGGAATGATAGTTCTTCGAAATCCGTTAAGAGGTATTCTTTGGTAAGAGAATGGTCGAGGGATGCTTTGAAGCCAAATTGAGATTTCGCCATTGCTTCTCCCTCCTTGCTCTTTCTGGACTGGAGCAGAGCACCGTGCAGTCGAGCTATGACTTTGATGCAAGAACGATCTTCTGCAGGCAACGGAGGCACCACGAGTCTGTTGGCCGTTGGCATAGTCCGACCGTTGTGGTAAATTTCCTTATTACCCTTAAGTTCTCTCGCCGTCACTGAATTGAGGCATTTGAGCGCTCGGGTCCGGACAAGTCCCTCAATGAGGTCGTTACTTTCAGTGATTGCCTTGATAAAGGTCTTGTATTCCTCCCTATCTCTAGCTACCCACATGGCCCGTTTCCTCAAGCTTGCGCTACTCTGCATTCTCTTGGCGTCTATCCGCTGCTTGTCTGCGACATCTTGGACCACTGCATCGCTGTAGGAGCGAATGGATTTGGGTTCCAAGAAGGAATCGTGAATGGAGGTAATTGCAGTCTCATTTGATTCATTAGACATTGTACTAAAAGATACGGACGAGTCCGATCTATGGGCAGTGGTCTCGGAGTCGATGTCTGAATGAACCTTACGTTTAGATTCCTCGTCTGCTGAGCTCCATTTACGTGGTAGAGGCTTCTCTCTATAGTCTGTAGGTGTTTCTGATCATCCTTAGCAACTGAGTAATATCGACCTCTTTCTTCGCTGGGGCTCACCGTTGTCTTTCATGCTCGCCTGGCGATCGATTTCGTACTTGCTACGAATAGCGGCACACCTTGCTAAGTTGTCTTGCATCGCAGCCAGTTCAGCAACCACAACCTTTGCAAGCATGTCGTTCTCGTCATGTAACAATGTGCCGATGGGCCAATTAGACCACTCCTCCAACCGCGCTTTCTGCCCATCTAGCTTGCGACAACATTCTTTGAAATCTGGGCCGAACGAACGACTCAATCGAAGAAGGCTGTAGGCCTGATACGTCGCCCTGATTGCTGGCTCAACAAACGCAGCGGCCGCCAGTGTCAGACTGATCGGTTCTGCCATAACCCCGAACACTCATGAGTATTTGATACCTGTTTCTGATAAGCTAATGGCTTGTAAGTGTTTTGAAAACGGGCGAGTGCCCAGTCATGACCAGGTACAACGTTGCTCTATTTCTTTTAGTTCCTGGTTTTTGCCGTTGCGAGTCTCTCTACTCGCCATCTTTTTTTCTCCATCAGCCTCGTTCCCCGCTACATTTGTACATGAGGCTCTCGAGTACAGGGATTCACATTGGCTGAGATAAACCACGTTCAGCCTTAGGCTGTAGGTCTGCTTTGCCGAGTCTACACTCTTTGCGGGAAAGGCTTCCTCCCAACAGAGATAAAGTGAGGTGGCAGTCTTGCAAAATCGTAGCAAACATAATAGCACTGTAAACTAGACATATCTTGTGGACTATCAGAACTTTCGAGTTCTCTTAACTCAACATCCATTCGCTCGATTGAAGATTGAAGACATTGAGCGATAAGGTGAGCTAGAAGAAGAACCGAAAAAACCGGTTTAAAGTCGACCAGGCTGCCACGGATTTCGATAGTTATCCTGGGGGTTGTCAATCAAGACGATGCGACGCTATTTTGAATGAAGGTGTACTCAGAAATATGGTTCAGCGGGATATCGAGTCCATTACTACAGACCAAAGTCACTTCCCTTCCGCACCAATTGTGCCAAACACCAGACAGCAGAACAACTACCTTCTCAGCGCGATCCTGCCAGCATATAAGAGTTATCTCAGGTAATCTAGGCCCCAAAATCAATCTTGTGAATCTTCTCGATTCGACTTTGCTGCAGAGGAGATAGGTAGTCAGAGCTCACTCAGCTCTCGAGGAGAAGAATGCGGACCAGGGACGCTACTGCGTCGGTCCCTCGATATATATGGATGCCGCCAACCATGACAGGGCGGTACTTGAGACAAATTATCCTGAGGGCGAAGCTGCGTGGTCTACACCTGAGTACCAGGTAAGCATGGAAGCGACTCTTATGGAGCAGGAATCGACATGTGATCCGGCCAACCTTGAAACACGACAAAGATTGTTCGAGGATGATGTTCAGAATCTACTGCGGATATCAGCTGGCTTCGATCCTGACTTTGACCCAAAACATGCACCTCGAATAGCCTTGCTTTGCCAAACGTGTCATACAGCGCTACAGACCACAACTCATCTACTGGAGAGTGAGGCACAGAGACAGAGACTGACCTCGCAAGCGCTCCGCGTGAGGGTTTGGGGCATGGACATGTTTGATTCTACGAATTGTGCGCCTCTAGATGAGCTTCTAAGCTTGGCGTCCGGCAGACATAGTACTCTCCAACATCATCTTACAGGTGTGTGGGCCGATATAGCGGCCACATTAGAACTCGTATTATTCCTTGTCATTCGTCAAAAAAGAAAACCGAGCCGGGAAGGCCTCACACAATGGAGAAGGCTGAGAATTTTACTTGGACTTGATGACATCTCTACTGCCATCCATGATGGGTTTGGTCTACCTGGAAGTTTTGACTGCGACAATTTGTACGATGATGCTGAAGAGGTTCTGAATGGTCTCATAAGTAGCCTTGAAGGGCTCATTGATTGCCTGTTTGATCTTGTTGTCACAATCGGCACAGTTCGACAACTGCACAGGCTCGGCTTCAACCAAGACTCCTCAACCTCCACGGCTTTTCGCGATGGTGAAGATCAAGGAGCTGGAAGTGGCGTCACGGCGGCGACTGAGGACTCTTCAACATCATCTTCCCCAGCCGATAGTGATGTTTCGAATGAGTATCCTTTAAAGAGACCTGAATCCAAAAAGGGGCGGATAAACAGTGGTGAGGATTTGGATGATTGGTCGGCATACAACAAGATCTCACATCTTTCTGAATCAGCGCCGCAGGATGTGTCCAAAGAAAATTCTGACAGAGCGGCAAATCTGTCTCGAGGAGCCTTCCATTTAAATATAAATCAAACCGAGTCCGTCAGCCAGAAGGACCCATCTGAGGTTATCAGCACGCCGAAGACCTCGAAAGTACCAGTCCACGATGCCAAAAACTCGGCTTTAAGGCCAAGGCAAAATCATACAGCCAATACCAGGCGATTTCGGAAGCCCATCAAGTTTATAGATTGTCATGCTAGACATTTTACCTTCCCCTTTTCCTTATGCCGTACTTGGAAGGTGGGTTCACGCCGACTTAATGTGATGACTGCCGATTCTAACAAAGAATTAGGATATGCAAGATCTCATCAAAGAAGGATTCCAAGGCATGACAGGCCCCTATGCAGATGCTACTAGAGCACTTATCGAGCATGGGAAGTACGATCTTGTGAGCCATTTCGATAATGAAACCATCATACCCAGCCTATGGAACTCGGTTCTCGAGCCAGGTATGACCGTGAGAATGGTGCTTTATCAATTCCCACCTGGCACGTATGTCCCACCTCCGCAATATTCTTTCAACGCTCAGCATACTTATCAGCCCTATGAATATCGCCCAACATCCTCCCAAAAAGCTACTGCCCCCTCGAATAAAATCCAAGAACGCTACAACGAAGATAAAGAGAGTTGGAAGAGCCAAGATGAGGATGTTAAGGGGCATAAGGATAGCCAAGATGATGAGGCGACCCCTACCGTGAGTACCGGCATAGCGCGTAAACCAAAGGCATCTTCGTCAAACGTGGACGCGACCTCAAGTACACAAGAATCGTCGTCAGACGCGCCCGTAACTGCTACTGTAACGGTTAAGGATCATAAGCAGAAAAAAAAGAAGGTTGATGAAGGATGGGAAACTTTTGTTTCGTCTCGGCCAGCTCATCTTCAACTGGCACTACCATCATCCTCCAGCCTTCCTAATTTTGAGGATCTCGGAGTCGGAAAGGAGGCCCAGCACTCTTCTGCGCGCCCAACGGCAAAAAAAACTTCCACATATACTACGGCCTCAACGAACTACATTGACAGTGCCTATAACAGCATGGAAAGTGCTCATTCCTTCTATCCTCATCCATCATTGGACTATAATGCTCAGCCTAATGTATCAGTTCCTAGTAGTACAGAGCTAGTACCGCGCAACCCATTGCCATATAACCAGCCTGTTGTTGCAACTCCCTCGTCCAATCCACAATTAACACAGCCTCAATATCTGAACTATTCTAAAGCATATTTGAGGTTGGAGCAGATGATCCTAGATGACAAAGCTGTAAGAGAAGCAAGAGAATCCGCTGCAAAGGAGCTCGAAGATGAAATACGCATTAAGGTAGAAAAGGAACAATTCGTTGCGGAACAGATCGATGCAGCCGCAGCAGCTGCTGCTGCAAATGCACGGCTGGATTTTGCTAGGAAAGAAGCGGATAAGCTAGTAATCGAGTCAGAGAAAGCTGAAGCAGAGACCAAAGAAAAGGCCGCCGCCGCTGCAGCCGCAGCTAATCCAGAGCCTATTCATCTCAAGGATCCTATCGGGAGGAAGTTCACATTTCCCTATCAGCAGTGCAAAACTTGGCGGGTATGCCTTTTTGTGTTTCATTCCACGCATGCGCTATGGACACTAATTATTTTAGGGTATTGATGACCTCATAAAGGGGGCCTTCGTTCACGTTGAATCGATCAGGTCAGATATTTTTAAAGGTCGCTATGATCTTCTTAGTCCTAACGGAGATGTACTTCTCCCTGCCCTCTGGAAAAGTTCGATCGAGCCGGGTTGGAACGTGACAATGGCCCTATGGCCCACCAATGGATATCAACCACTGTCCAACACATCAGAGACTCAAAGATTGCCACACCCGGATGTACTAGTTATCACGGATCCATCGACGTCAGGTTTGCAAGCGTTTAGTAGCGCTTTAAGCAATCGTCCCACGTCTCCGCCTGTGTCAGCGCAGTCTACGCAAAGCTTGGAAAATCTACCCAGACCTGGTGAGTCAATTCTCGCACCACAAGTGTTATTGCTAACTTAATGGTCAGAAGTTATCAGAACGCAAGAAGAATTGTCAGTGCAGGGAGAAAACACTACTCAATCGGATGTAGTGCGCATCATCACAAATCCGAGGAACGAAGCCGATACCTCTGTATCGTCATCCGATGACGGAGATGCTCTGGACGAAGAGCCCGAGAACAGGCGCAGAGTTTCCAGATGGGCACACCGCATTCTTCGCCCATTGAGGGTAGGAAAGTTCGCTGCCACTCAGAATGACTCCTAAGACGACTAAGTCTCTAAACCATCAGTCGCGAAACAGAAACGTTTCATGATTGGAACAGCAGAAACCAGCCACAATACTAGAAACTCAAGAACCTGGGATATCGAGTTCGCTTTGGGGCTTGAAAATCCCCTGGCTCTTCTGGGAGCGCACATAAGCCGAAGCTGAGGAGCATTCAGTCAAGTTTCCGTGGATCATGCGTTCCAAGTCTAACGTACTGAACGTAATTCCGAAATACGACACTATACTCATCCACCAAGCACTAAGCACACCCCCGAAATATCTTCTCCATACCAACCGGAACGATATCATCTCTACTGCACAACCCCTCTCGCAGAAACAACTCCCTAAACAAATCGAAATACCCTTCTCTATCCAATCTATACCATCGCCCTCTCCCCAGCTTCTCACCAACCCCCCAGGTGCTCGAGCCACGAATCAACCCACTCGTTTAAAAGCGCAATCTCCATTTTCCACGCTCAAGCGCGTCCTCCATCAAATTCCCCTAATCAAAGCAATCATGCGTTCTGCAAGAGGCAAAAAAACGCTTCCCTACCTTGGCGCCCAAGTTGAGATGTAAATACTAAGTGTTGGGTGGCAGGAGGTGCAGTTTTAGAGTCACGGACAGGCAGGAGCGGCTGTAACGATTTAGCGTCTTAGAGGAGGATAGGGGCCCAGTATGATTTTTATTTACTATACTCGTATGCGAAGTGTTTTGTTTTCAGGGTGTGTCGCTGTTTTTGTGGTCTGGCGTTTTCTTTGTGTTGGGGGTTCGGTTTCTGGAAGGGCGGGCATAGCTGCGGGGAATTATTTCTTTTCGGGAGGGGGCGATAGAGGTGGATGGGCTGGTTGGCTAAATTGAGATGGGCTTTTTGGGTTTGGAAGGTGGGGAAGGTAATATTGTGTTGGAATGTGTGACGGGATACGAAAGAAAAGATGACTTTGAGCGGGAGGGATAGGGAGGACTGGTATCGGGGGTGTGTAATGGATCAAAAAGCGGATCATTGTGGGCAAAAGCGATTAGCTATTTGACTTTTCTGGCTCCAATCCCATGTAACAATGCACCATTACCTCTAATCTCAAGGCCGTTTTGCGGAACGCTACCCAGCTACAGAAGGCCTCGGACGGAACGCCACCCTTTGCAAATCCGGAGACGCCAGAGGTTCGAGACTTACGGGTGGAGACGCCACCGACTGAGCAATAACGCTGGATGGGGAAGCAACGTTAGGCGTAGATGCAAGACTAGGCGTATACGGCGACGACGTAGCACTGGCATAGTCCTCCGATCGCTGCGAGTCTGACCGAAACGCAAAATAATCGCTTCTGTGGGTGTCCAAGGTTCTTAACATCATCACATCATCGTTGGACCTTGCGATTTGCTTTGCAGTCATCCCGTCCGCGTTGGGGCGCAGATGGTCGGCGCCTTTAATGATGAGCTGTTCTACAACTTTTGCGTTGCCGAGCTCGACGGCTGCGAAGAATGTAGGCTGGAGTTGCGAACGGTTGGAGTCGTCTATTTGAGCTCCGGCGTTTATCAGTGCTACGGCGATGTAGTAGCGCTCGAGATTTTGGGCGGTGGTTAGGGGAGTCGCGCCCCATGCATCACGAAGGTCCAGCTAGGTTTTGGGGGTGCTGCGGAGTAGGGTTTCTGTAGATTCTAATTGGTTGTGGAAGGCGGCTAGGTGTAAGGGCGTGCGCTTGAAATGGTTGGTGAGATCTGGAGATACTTGTGCTTTTAGGAGTAATTTCAATATTTCTGGCTGCTGGTTTGCTACGGCAAAATGTAAAGCGGTTTCGCCGGTATCTGGATCGTGACCAGAAAGGTCTGGACTTGCCTGAGCAATCTTCTGGCGGATGAGGTCTGTAAGAGCAAGCTTTGCTAGGGACCATGTTGGCAGCAGTTCAACACGTGGTAAGGTCTCTCCATCTGCCGCTTTCGCATCATCGTCTGTACCTTCAAGCAAACGCAAAGTCCTAGTATGGCCGTTTTGCCACGCGACTTCGGCAGGTGACCTATCATGCTTATCTTTGATCGTGCGATCAGCTCCAGCGTCTAATAAGACTTTTGCTACTTCGCTATAGCCCTCTCGGCTTGCGTCGTGTAGTGCTGTCTCGCCCTGATTTCCTCGAGCACTCTCGTCCAAGCCGGCTTTGAGCAGTAGGCTCACAACTTCCTCATGCCCATTGACACTAGCACCATGCAGAAGGCTGCGCCCACCATCATCTACGTTGTGAAAGTCAATCCCTTGGTCTAGAAAGACTTGGATTACCCTCCAAATGCCCTTCATCCACTGCTCTTAAAAGTGCAGTGCCGCCTCCCTCTCGATCTTGGATCGAGGTTTTAGCGCCTTTGTTCAATAGCTGGTTGACAATGTCCGCGTCACCGCTTCGGGCCGCAATGATTAGAGGAGAGCTGCCAATATTGTTGGGTAAATCAACATTGACACCCGGATGACCAAGTAGGAGCTCGGCGACCCGACTTTCCTCGTATAGAGAAAGCGCAGTGTAGCCCTCTTGGTCTTGGTGGTTCGTATCAAGTCAGGTCGTTGAAGAAGCAAATCTACGACTTCTTCATCTCCGGACCTAGCGGCGATCATAAGAGCCGTCCGACCATAGTCGTTAATGTAGGGTACATTTACGTCCAGATCTTCCCTCGCTAGGAGCAACTTGGCAACCTGATTACAGGTTTCGCTATGTTGAAGATACGCCTCCAGGAAGGCCGTTGTTTCTCTTGCGCTGCGAACGTTGACCGATGCCCCAAGATCAAGAAGCTTTGTTACAGTAGTGATGTGCCCTCTTCTGCAGGCATACATCAGAGCAGTCTGCCCATATTTTGGATCAATCGAATCGATGGGAATGCCTTTGGTATTCACCAAATCAGTGATGGCTGGATCTGGGCCATAGAAAGCCGCCATGTGGAGGCCATTGACACCTCTTCGCGCATCTATATCAGAGTGGATCTTTGAGTCGAGGTAGAACGCCGCCTGTAGGGAAGACTCAAGCTTGCCAGAGTCGCTTAAGAAATCAAGCAGCATTGCTTGTATGTCTGGCTCTGAGCAGACTCGGGAGACGTGATCACCCCAATATTGTGACCCATAGGATAACAGCGGCAGCCGGTTCAATCTTGCTTGAACTTGGTCCTCTTTACAATTTTCATCGAGCCCTTTAAAGTTCAAATACGTCACAATTGTTTCGGCGATATCTAACTCGGCGCAAGGGAACCATTTTTCACGATGCTCCTGAAGATAATCATGGAAGGTAACGTGGATTCTTACTGCACTTTTATCGTAATCAATAGTCACCAAACCTGCTGTGACGAAGATAATATCTGCTTCGAGAACCGCCTCATCTGGGTCGTAAGTTTTGTCTCCGACTTTGACCCCGAGGGCCTGTTGAAGCTCTTTGAAGCTTAAAGGTCTGTGTGTACAAGCAATCCAGTAGAGTGCCTCGATGGCCCAGTTAGCTTTTCTTTTGGGCCTTTGACTTACGATCCTCTCCATCTTTTCCGTATATGCTATGTCCAGATTTTCCGGCAGAACCATTAAAGCGTTCTCGATCTCCCTGACATTCAATATTGTCTTTATAGAATCAATGTAAAGTCTTGCCAAAAGATACATGCCTTTGGCTTTGCGTGAGATCTCGTCGGGTATTTCTGCTTGAGTGATGGTTTCTGCTCGAGTCTTCGTGCAAGTGTCGTTGAGCTGAGCGAGATACTACCAATTCGCTTATCTCTGCGCCTCGTCTCGTCGTGCTTTGTATGCTCCTCCAATTCCCATTCAACATATCTTCGAATTTCATCGTCGGTTGCTTTGACCAGGACCGAAACCTGGTCATATGGCTCCCCGAGCTTGTGAGACGAATTACCGCAGGATTCTTGTTTATCCACGCATTTTTGACAAAGGTCATATTGCTCGCAGTCATAGCACTGAAAGTAGATGCTCAAATTCGAAGCATGGCAAACAGAGCAGCTTATTCCACAGGTAGCGGATTCGATCTCGGCATATCTCGACGTGACCATCGTGCTCACGTTGTCAGCATCAAGCCTTCGCAGTAAAATTTCCAGCTGCATCTCGACTTCATCGGTCGCATCGTTCCAACCATCAATAATGAGGTACACCCTTGAATATGCTTTGAACTCTTCTTGAAGCACTCGTATCATGTCGTCTTGGTTGGGCTGGGCTTCTCCCCTTGATGCTTCATACATTGCTTTCAGCTCCTTTGATCGAAATCCAAAGTGTCGATGCTGACTTAGCTGCTTGACGAGACTACCAATGAGGTTGATAAACGTCTGTTTGTCCTTTTCTTTATAATCAAGGTAGAGGAAGAGAACCAGCACACTGTGTTGTGAGTACGTGCGCTGAAGATAATTTATTACATTTGAACAAAGGACAGTCTGCAACAAATCAGCATATGAAGCTATATGAACTTATGAGATTAAAAGACATACCTTGCCTGCACCAGGATCGCCATAGCACCATAAAGTCCACGGTCTGCCTAAAATCCACGCTCTGAACTCTGGAGAGTCAAACAGCCATTGACCGATTGGAAAGCTATCCTTAATGACTGTGTCATGCCTTTTGTAGAACTCTAGAGGCGACAGCCATGCCATTATCTTTTCCCTTTCCTTTTCCCTCACCTCGTGCCTTTGCGTCTCTCGCACATCTTTAATGCGCTCGTTGCTATCCTTGGCTGGGACTTGATTTGCCATGGACAGGTCATATTGATCTTTCGCTAACAAAGAGTCGATGTTGTTCCTTAGTCCTACTATGTCATCAATTTGCCCTTTGACTCCTTGCTCTGCCCAGTACCACATCAGTCTGGTACTTGCTCCATTTATGCTTGTCCGTGGTTTGAGCTTCTCAGAAAGACTCAGTAGGAGTCCTTCCAAGCGCTTGAGAATTCCGGTAGCTGCGTAGCCATCCACATCATAGTAGTAGGTCCCTTTTGGCTCCGGCTTTTCTTTCCAGGTACAACACCGTCGAGGCCGATCTTTGCGAAACCGCCATCGATCTTATGACCCCATCTTTCCCAGGTCCCTTCCGGTGGTTCGGCTTCACTCGAAGCCTTGTCAGGAACGAAGCGTTTGGCAGGTTCTACAAGAGCCAAGAGACCTTGAGACCAGGAATTGCCTTTTTGTGCATTTTCTAAGCGGCGCGGCAGGGACTCGAGAGAACGGATGACGGCCTCCACTACATCGAGGTATTGTTGTCGTTCTCGAGGGGCGTCCTTCGCCTTTGCGAGAATACTGTATATACTTTGCGCTATTGCAATACAAGATTTGACATTTTCATAAACACTCAGCACACCTGCTACTTCAGCCATATTGGCATAACGACCACCGCGTACATTGAAAGGGAATGAGAACAATGGCAAAGGGATTCAGCTCACGACGGCAAGGCTTTCGGCACGCACGTAGAAAACATGCAGAAAAACTGCCTCAGGGCTGAAGACTTCAAGGTAGACGAACATCTTGCCGAAAGATTTGTCTCTCGTATAAGATACACAGGGTATTTTGATAGGTAGGTAGATTGACCATCACGAATAGCAAGAACGCCGCACATCTGCAGTAGTACTGTAAGAAGTGCTTTAAAGCGTACTCCGTTCTAGGATTTCTGCATGGTGATCGTGTAATGCATCTCACGGCTCGTTCTGCAAGCCTCGTCTCACTCTCAGATCTGTATGCGTGCAGCTACCCAATCAATGATACGATACACCATCAAAGAGAGGCCGAGTCAAATCTTCGGATTGAAGACATCAACAATACCTTATTCGCTTAATACTGGCCGTACGCAGTACTGTACTACTGTTACAAGGCGCGGAAATATTGGCCATTACGGTGTATTGTACACAATCATACTTTACCTACCTTATCCTTATCCTTGCCATTTGATGTCTACTCCGTACCGTACTGGTATCTTCATCTTCCGCCGCAAACCTCTTGTCTGTCATTCGGGCACCTCCATAGGCTATAGCTACCCTGATTCGCCTCCACCACTGCCCAAAGGTCGAAGGTTTCCGATTTATTACAATGAATGTCTCATAATGTCGCCCAGGGGCAGGGTATCTGACCCTTTCGGGCATTCGAGCCCCTGCTCCACGCTGTGCGAGAAGTCATTGTTGCAGCATAAGCCGAAAATCTGCGCCTAGATTTGACGATTATGCTGCAATGACTTCTCGCACACCCTGGGCTGCACAGCCTGAAGATTTATCATCACGGCGTCCCTGCTGCATCTGTCGTTGATTATTGTTCGCGTGCTCCCCCCAAAAGGCTTCCGGTTCATCGTTGATTCCGCCGACCTAGAAAATCTTCGATGTTGGCCATTCATGCCGAGTACCCATAGCAGTTATCCCCACGAGGAAGATTGCCTGACCTAAGCATTGCTGGTCCTTTAAAGGCCACAGGAGAGCCGTATCTTTCTGGAAGGGAAAAAAAAAACGATCGCTATGGCTTTTCCATCGTTTTCTTTCGCGGTTCTAGCTACTTAGTCTGCTCGCCCATTCTCTCTTATCCACACCCTCACTTGCTACTCTTCATGCATCTACCGCAGCTCGATCCAAGACAAGCTCCAGCTTATCTGTTCATGATGGAGAGCATCCTTGTGTGGAATCCTTCCAGATCAGCGACCGTGTGTATTCGTTCTTTCTATTCCTAAGTGGCGCTCTTATTGACAACATCAGAAACGGTATTCCCTGCCGTGGATGCCTACAGATGTCTAATAAGCGTACCTCTTGATAAGGCCGTCGCTTCCCAACTTATACGGTACTACAAGGACACTCTCGAGTTTCAAAGTACTCTGGCCTATCTCAAAGATCCTCCGCTAAGCTATCAGCAAATCCGAGTGGATATCCTATCGGCTCTCGATCTTATTGCTACGGGTGTAGAGACCGGCGTCTTCCGAGACGAGTATGCATTCGAAGCTGCAGTGCAGAATGTAGTACAAGCCAGCCACGACAGCCATGTCAGACTTGATGCAGGTGCTCTCAACGTTTTCAGCTTTGGTAGTCCGTATGCGATTAGTTCTGTTTCAACGGACGGGATCGAGCTTCCCAAAGTGTATTTCACAGGTCTGTCTAGCAAGCAGCACTGGTTGCTATGGAATCTAATCAAGACTTAGATGATTTGACTGGTGCACAAGAACCTGGTGCGGACCGGAAGCCCTCTTCCATCAAGTTTATCGACAACTAAGACGCAATTGAATGGCTAACGCAGTTTGCGGCGCTGAACTCCTTTGGTCTTCTTGAACCGAATGCGGATTGGAACGCGCTGATGTATAATCCTGCAGCTGACATACAGAACAAGCCTAGTGTATTTACTGGGCAATCGCGGTTCTATCCTGGTGACAATTTGGAATTTGCCTTGGAAGATGGCACTGAGAGATCAACTCGGTGGCTCTCCCTTGCCACTGTACCTTTCGATACCCCTACGATCAATAATGGGGAAGATCTATACTCTTTCTTCGTCTTGAACGACCTACCTAGCTCTAGCCAAGATTCCTCTTCCTCGAGTGACACCCCTTCACCTTCGAGTACGTCTACTTCTTCGGACGATACACCTACCGCAACAAATACAGCATTACCCAGCTCATCATCTGGTTCCCAGAGCGTTGACACACCTACTTCTTGGGCGGGTGTCCCAGCCTATCCTTCGAACCCGGAAATCGTGCAGCGTTCCCTTGGCTACGGTGGCTTCCTCACGGGCTACTTTCTAAATGACTCGTCGATAGCAGTCCTAAGCATTCCCAGCTTCGAGATGACTGGGTCAGCACTTTCATCCTTCTCTGGTACTATTGGTAGGTTCCTCCAACGCAGCAAAAGAGCCGGGTTGAAGAAAGTCGTAATCGATCTCCAGCAGAATTACGGTGGTGAAGTTCTTTTAGCAGTGGATACGTTCAAGCAATTTTTTCCTTCAGAAGAACCTTTTGGTGGCAGCCGTCTTCGTGCGTCCCACTACTCAGATGTACTTGGCAACACGTTCACCCAACATCAAAGCAAAGATACACTAAGTCAGGCGGATATCAATGCCCTAATAGACATTCCCTGGGCTGTGCTTGATCATGAGGACGCAAGCACCAACCAGAATTTTACATCTTGGCCGAATTTCCTCGATCCCCACGCCGATCATGGAGACTTCTTCTCGAAGGTTCAGCAGTATAATCTATCAAGCAGCCTTTTCGATGAGGTCGCTACAGGTGGTTATCTTGAGGATGAAACCAGTCCGGCTGGCATTGTCATATACGGCTACCGCTCCGCAACCATGCCTGCACCTTTCGCCACAGAGGACATTGTCATTCTTACCGACTCTGTCTGCCATTCCGCTTGCGCAGCTTTTGTAGAAATGATGCACCATGAGGCGGGTGTCCGTACTGTCGTCGTCGGTGGCCGGCCTAACGTCGGCCCAATGCAAGCGGTGGCTGGAACTCGGGGAGCGCTTGCGTACAGTACTGATCAGCTCGACAACGATATGTACGTGGCCACTACCTTCAACTCGAGCGTCACGGATGAATTACCACAATCTCACGTCACAGAAGATCTTCGTTTCTGGATTACATCTGGGGGGATCAATATTCGAGACCAAATCCGTGAAGGCGAGACAGAACATATCCCTCAACAGTTCGCATATGAAGCTGCCGACTGCAGGATTTACTGGACCTATTCAACATTTAACAATTTCCGGAACCTATGGCAGCATGCCGCCGATGCAACGTGGACAAAACCAGACTTGTGCGTCAAAGATTCGAGGAACTTTCACTTCACGGATGCGACAGACACTGTCGGTCCCAGCGCAAGCCAGAAAATTCTGTGGAGCAGTGCCAAATCTGGACAACGGCAGAACACCAGTGCTTCCTCTGGAGCCTGTTGAAATATGCTATACATACCTGAATAGGATTGTTCCAAAGTGTGTTCACATTTTGGCCGATTCGTCAATCAACAGGTTATGAGCCCGGGTTAGTGCAAACTACCTGGGTTTGTTGCTCCGTATTCAGTGACTACGACAAGCTCACTGTCACCATGACTACCCTCTCCGTACGTCACCAAATTCGGCTCCTGACCGAGGAGAACTTCGGCGACTGGCTTATCGATATCCGAGCTCATCTACGACCCAAAGAGCTATGGGAGTGTACTCAGATTGCTCCTGATGACAAGGAAAGTCAGAAAAAGACTGAACAGGCTGCTGATGCCATGACTCCCACTATCAGCGTCGGCGTCAAACAAAAGCTGATCAAAGAAGATTTCAACGATGGCTACAAGATGCTTAGACGTCTAGAAGCCTTACTTCAACCTTCTACAGACGCGGAGTTCATGCGTTTAACGAAGGAATATTACACGTTGTCGTCGGCCGACTTCAAGAGTACGGGAGATATGCTCACACATATAAAACTTCTGGAGGAACGCATCGATGCAACCAAAGTCACGCTCGATAGCGACAAACGTACGATACTGTGCTTAATGATGTGCTTGCCTGAGCAGTACCGTTCCCTTGTGCAAATCTGGTCCGTCACCAAAGATATGACTGCAGAAAAGGCTCGAATCATGTTGCTTGAAGAAGATCGTCGACAGAATCACGTGGACGAGAATCAAGGCATCAAATCCTTGAGGATTTTCGGCAATAAGAGTAAGGAAAGGAAACAGTATAAGCACTGCAAAAGAGGCTTTCATACCGAGGCTAAATGCTGGAAACTACATTCTGAGCAAGCTTCTCAGTGGGCAGAAGACAAGCGGGATTGGGAACAAGAGCAGAAGAAGTCAAGAGATCGTACATCCGGTATCAGAATAGTCAGAACTATGTGAAGAATGAAGTCAGAACATCGTGGATATGTGTCTTCGACGAAGAGAAGCGATGAATCCGGATATACCGTGGATATGTGCCTCCGACGAAGGGAAACGATACTCTATATATCGTGAATATGTGCCTTCGACGGAGGGAAACGGTGAATCATACGTTACGAAGCTCCGTATTAGCTTCAATTACTGCTAAGCCATTTGGCTGGGGAAGTCAGAAACTTCGATTTACGTTGCGAAGCTTCGAATTAGCTTCAAATTTGGCTGAGGGAGTCAGTAACTTCGATATACGTTACGAAGCTCCGAATAGCTTCATATGTTCAACATATATGGCCCTGGTTGGCTATGATTTCTACAAAAAGGGAAGCTTGGAAGCTTCGAAAAAGGGGAGTTTGGAGGCTTCGATTTCCAAAGGGGAGTGTTGAAATTTCAGGTGTGATTTGGTTGGTAATCTCCGCATCCATTCGGCGCCGCGTTCATCCGGCGCTAGTGAATTCAGGGGATTCAGGGTATTTGACCTTCCTCTCACCTTTTCCTTCCTCCGGAGTTCCTACTAGATAGCTTCAACCCCATATACCAAAATGCCCCATATGACCTCGTATTCCAACAGGTTATGGGCCCGGAGAGCGCGTTGGACGTCATAAAAATAAGGCGGGTGCTGACAAATGCATCTCGAGCTTCACTGTTCGAATCCGTTCGCTGTCAACTCCAAAAAGGCGTGTATATGATTACATAATTAATCACACTTTCGAAAAACAACCATGGCAACCGGAGTACGATATGCGCATAACATGGGAGGGGAGTGTTGAAATATGTTATGACATAATTACTCACACATCTAAACCACCATGGCAATCGGTAGAAAGGGTATGCATAACATGGGGGAGTGTTGAAATATGCTATACATACCTGAATAGGATTGTTCCAAAGTGTGTTCACATTTTGGCCGATTCGTCAATCAACAGAGCCAGCCACGGAAACGCAAAGGGCAATGGCATAGCTAGCGGCGACGCCAATACCAAAACTCCTACACTGAACGCGGCCTGTAAGGTAAACAAGCAACCAAAAACCTGCGCGCGCAACGAGGTCTGCTCCGTAGTCAGCTCCTGCAAAAACGGCAAATTCGACTTCACATCTCTCTGCAAGCAGCAGTGTACATCAAGCAACCAGTGTCTCGCATGCGGGCAACGCAATTTCTGCAACGTCTTCGACCTGCAATGCAAACTCGGCCCTACCGGCCAGCCAAGGTGCAGCCGACTAAACGACAAGAAAGTCTTCCAAGGCTCAGGCTCGCAGCAGAGCACAGCCGGCAAACTCATCGGCGGGCAGTACCAATTTGCCCTGGCCGGCTTCTGCGAGCACAGGATAAAGACGGATGCAAAGTGCTTGGATTGGTTGTATAATCCTCCTCCTGCCCCAAAAGCGTCCATGGCGGCGCTCGCGCAAGCTTCGGTCACGAATATTATCGAGGATGTTCCTACGTCGCCTGATGATCAGGATTTCTCGAATGATCCTACGATTGAGGACGGGTCGGTGGGTGTGGCTGTTAATGGGCAGTTTGGGGTTAGTGGGTTGTAATTATAAAAATGATGTCGGGAATGTTTGTTGATAATCGCTGTTCTATATAAGGGAGTAAAAGCTGAAGCATGATAAAAGTATGAGTCTAAAAGCGAGCTTTGACGAATTATGCAATGCATCGTCACCGATTTCCTTGCCATCCTCGAGTAACTACCTACATACTATAAAATTGGCTTCCCTTGTAATTGCACCTTCAAATACCATATCTAGCTTATATATATACCCCTTAGCATTATCATACTATAATACCTTATCATTATCAAACATTCATGACACCTCACTCAATCACATCAAAAAAACTACCAGGACGTACTGCTGCAATACCATCAACTCAAAAATAAGCAGACAATAACCAGTCTTGGTACAAAAGCAATGGCCTAAAGGCTAGATCAAGAAGTGAAAGCTGCGAGCACCGATCACATATGTTGTTGCATCACATACTTTACTTTTAACATAATCCAAGATTTCAGACGGGACAAACTAAATTCGTAAAACTCCAAAGAACAAGGCATGTACGACGAGAAGGGATCGGAAATGCGGACATGTGAAATGAATCATTTGGGGACGTGAAGTGTCGCTTGATCTGATGGTTCGGCTTTGCTTCTCGGCTTACTTTTACGGAATCTCGACATTCTCTGGTGGCCGTTTTGGGAAGTCCATAGAAGAGAGTGAGTTGTTGCACTGAGTGGAAGTGTTAGGCGAGCTTCCTTGGGTTAATGATGCAACGCTTGTGTTCGAACCATGGACACTAGACTCTGACCTTTTGATTTAATTTATGCCAACCTACCTCGCTCTATATCCGTGGCAATACCTGCAAAGTCCCAGGTCTCCTAATGAATCCTCATAGACCAGAGAGCGCCATGTCATACAATCGTTCGCCATCTCCGTCCACCGAAACCTAAGCTTGCCACATGCGTGCTCAAAATTCAATAAAGAAAATCACATTGGTTGAGCCGCTGGGAAAAACCTGGGCCCTGCAAACCCATGCGCAACAATGCTCTGGATATCGATATTCTGATCTTTGTTTGGACTCCAGAATTTAAGCAGGATGAACTTGCCGGAACTTATGCTAAAGTCAGTATACAGAGAGCCAACCAGAACTCACAACGTAGTTCAATCTAATCGCACGCAGACTTTGACTTACACAGGGGGGTCGAACTTGATGCTGACCATGCTTTTCTCTCTTTCGATGAAGAATGTCGCATGTGGCATCAGTAACTTCATAGACTCATTCTCGCCGGCTGGCTGTTCCGCGATTTCGACTCTGCTAGGGGCAGCTCTACGCCTGCTTCTGCGGTGATGTGGTGGTACACCCATAAGCCTTGCGCGGCTCTCGACCCAGCGATTGAGTCCGTCTTCGGTTTCATCAGATGACTCGTAGGGTGGGGGCATGCGGTCGCGGCGGTAGCGATCAGCAAGAGTAGCGGCGCTGGATTCTTCTTCCTCGTCACCGGAGTGATCGTCGCAGTTGGTGGATACGGTGAAGAATAACGGGTTTAGCGAGTTAGCACCTTGAAGTGGGGGCCTCAAGGTATCGCCTACACTGGACGTTGTGAAATTCATTCTGGTCCTTGGCTCGAAGATCTGACGGGTTGCGACGGCTCTAGGTTGTCGGGCATAGGGTCTTGCATTTGATAAAGGGGGCGGTATAGTTCGCTCGGCTGCGTCGTTGACGCGACGGGAGGGAGGTCGATTGCCATTGGAAGATTCAGAGATCTCAGAGATCGGCGAGGGCTGTGTACTGCGTACCGAAGAGCTTGAAGATGAACGGCGAGAAGGTGAAGCCTCTCGGATTTGATATCGCAATGTGTGTCTCAGTAGATCTTCGGAATTCATAGACACGAATATCATACCTTCCTGGATACTACGGACAAAGAATTAGCTGAGTTAGTATAACGCAATTTGTAGGGGTTAAGAGCCTTACGGTGCAGTGAAGCCTCGTTCAGGAGCCTTGATAACCAGCTTCGTCAAGCAGAACGCAGTCTTGCCCTGATGACGTACTACGATGTTGCATTTGCTTCTATCCGTGCAGTAAACGCTTTTATCATTGCGTAGAACGTTCTCCGGCCAGTACTCTCTGCCATGTCTCGCCGCATCGGCATGAAGCCCTCCATCGCAGCTTTCAATCTCCATCTTTAGTGGCCCAGGCACGACCTGGCCACGATAGCCGTAAGTAAATCCCTCGAAGCCCTCAGCTAACGAATCACAATCCAATTTTCTGCGTTTGGCATGTCTCCTGTTAACCTCAGCTTCACCAGAGTATTCTCTGGCACTGATGTCTGGGGATCCGATACGAGGGATAGGTCGATCGAGTAACGAGCTGAGGTTGGAGCTTGCTTCATTCAGGCGCTCCACAGCTTCTTGGACGGTGCCTACGCTTCCTTGCACCGTTGCCTCCCCGAGGTGCCGATGCCTAATGTTACGTATTTGCCGTTCATTCGGTATTGCATGAGGCCGAGACCTTAAAGCAGAGATCGGCGCCTGGGTATCAGATGCTGAGACGGTGGCACCAGGCGATGGTTGAGCAGCCTGACGCCGAGCAAACTGTTCTCGCAATGCTGATTGCTGCACGCTTTGTCTCCGAAGACGCTCTCCCGTACCATCGGCAGTATGCCCTTCCATGGTGTTCCTTCGAGCTCGTTCAGACCGCAAGACGTCTCGAACTCGGTGTTGTGGGACAAGCCGGAAATCGTCGGCTTCGTCCTCGGTGGTAGGGGCGTTGTGATGGTATGACGCTGGAGGGAAGTCAAAGTTGCCAGACTGCGGGTAGTCAGCGATGGGTGGATACAAGCTAGTGGAACATCCATATATGCTCCGATTTACACAGTTCGATCAGAACAGACATGTTGGTCGAGCATACCATAGTAGACAAAGCAACAGGCCTGGTCATTGACTTGGATGAAGTACTTGGCCAGCAAGTGCTCAGTTCCGATAAATGAAGAATGAGTGATATCAAGCCGAGCAATTCGAAGGTATGAATGTGCAAGTCAACCAAGTTTGATATTCGGATAATGTGACAACCACAACGTCCGCGTCGTTGAGTAGGTGAGGCATTACTATGTAGAGGAACATACAGTACCTTACTGTGTACTTTACGAGTACCGTACCACCGTGATCCGTTAGGCAGGGCGCTACCGGCTACATCCGAATACCTTAAAACTCCGAACGTCATTCTTCCTGGAACCCTGCAACTCCAAACCGCGTTGGTCGTTCTTTGTTTGAGCTTGAGCTTCTTCTGCACAACTCATCCACCTTACAGCTGCCCTTCGTATCAGCTCGAGCTCTTTCACCACTTCTCAACTTGGAATCCACTCTTTGATCATAGCTCCATCATTTCCACACCTCATAGCCCCCCAATCGAACATGGACGGTAATATCCAGCCCACAAATGTAACTCAGCTTTCCAATGGAGCCTCATCCAATGGGAACATATCAGGCCAGTTGGTAGCTCAAGCTCCAGTCATCAGTGCTGGTAAGGGGAATTTCTGGGAAATTGATGTTGGTTGCTGACGCTGAAGCAAACAGACGAGATAGCACTGTATGATCGTCAGATCCGCTTATGGGGGGTCAAGGCGCAAGAGAAGTGCTTGGTCCGCACCTCTGGCATGTTTGAGTAGGATGCTAATGAAATTGTAGGCTCCGAACGGCGAACATTCTCTTGATCCGCATGAAGGCTCTTGCGAATGAGATTGCCAAAAATCTGGTCCTTGCGGGCATAGGGTCTTTGACGATACAAGATGATCAAGCGGTCGTAGATGATGATCTTGGTGCCCAGTTTTTCATCTCAGAGCAGTCTATTGGCTTAAATGTAAGATTTGCAGGTTTTGTGGAGTCTCAGGTACTAATAAGAGCCCCAGCGTGCAGAAGCTTCAGCAACTCAAATCGGGAAACTTAACCCGAGGGTCTCACTCCACGTTGATACCGAAGACATAAAATTGAAGCCGCCAGAGTACTTTGCGCCTTTTGACATGATCATTGCAACGGACTTGGATCTAGCCACACTATCAACCATCAATGCTGCGTGTCGACTGTGTAACAGGCCATTTTACGCTTCTGGAACCCACGGCTTCTATGGATACATATTCGCTGATCTCATCCAGCATGAATATGTCATCGAGCGAGAGAAATCAAATATTCCCACTGTGCTTAAAGCAGAGAGTGCAACTAGATCAATAGTAGCTACCAGCACGAAAAAAGAACATGGAAAATTGGTTGAAATGGTTACAAAGCGAGAGATCTACTCGCCAATCATTCTTGCCAATAGTTCTCCCATACCACCAGAACACCTGAGCTCTCGAAGACGTAAGCTCCAGATCCCACCACTCTTAACCTGTCTCAAAGCCCTATGGGAATTCCAAAGCATATCCGGCACCCTACTCTCGCACTCACACGCAGACCTTGAACTATTCACTACCCTCGCAACAGAAAAGCACAAGGAATTACAACTTCCATCGGAAACGCTACGGAGTGAGTTCTTACGCAGCTTTCTGCAAAACCTGGGCAGTGAGATTGCACCAGTCACAGCATTCTTAGGAGGCCAACTAGCGCAAGATGTTATCAATGTCTTGGGACAAAGGGAACAACCGATTCAAAATTTCCTTTTATTTGATGGGGAAGATTCGAAAGGGCCGGTTTACGCTCTTCATCCGATCTTCCCCCCGCTTGACCAGCCCTCGATATGATTTTGGTTTGATCTAGTTCCAGTAAAAGTCAAGAGCATGCGCAAACTTATTCAGAAGCTCCCTGTCTCGCTGCTGCGCAGAAATGCTCAAACAATTTCACCCGAACGATCTGTCTTCAATCGTCCAAAGACGCATCATACCCAATAAGGAGTGCTTCTTTATCACTTTGACTCCCATAAAACCCCTACGATGATCTAGTCATCACTCAGCCGAAGATCTTCGGTTCAGTACGTTCGGCTTGGTCTGGTGTTTCTGATGACGACCAAGGCTCCTTTCTTCGAGAGGGTGATGGTGCCATCAGCCTCTAAAGCAGGGCACCGGCAACCAGGCTATGGTTCTCTCGAAACGGGGTGGGTCATTTGCTGAACCGGCAAACCGTCATGATGATGGAATGAATTTACCGGAATAACGATAATGGATGATTTTCTGATCGCTCAATCTATTGCCATGTACTACGATTTACCACCATGTACTACACCATAGAGCAGTCTAGTCGAACTCATATTCCCTCAATCTAAATATTTGACGGACTATTTCTTTATAAGGTGGAAGCTTATTCTTCAGCACAGAAACTTGCCCCGCTCTATTCCAACTTATTAGTAAATCACATCTCTTGAACTTCAGAGACCCAACTTAGATATCGTCCAACTTGCCCACATCTTTCCACTAACGAAAAATTTAAGCACAGCCTCGAATCAATATATACCTAGTTTTCCACCACCGTCTCCACCCCCTTCATCACCCTCCAACAAACCCACCTACTGCTTCTTCTTCTTCTTCTCGCTCCACGAACTTCTCCCATTCGCTCCTAACCTAGGTCCACTGAACCCCCTGAACGTCACCCCGACTAACACCCACCCGACCCACAAACATCCCAAAACCACTACCCCCACCGTTACACCCTCGACCCACCTCGTCCCTTCAGGATCCAGAACAGGAACTTGCAGTTTCTCCACCAACATTCCTTTCCCGCTCCCCGCCTCACTCCGCCTCACCACCTCATCGCCCGCCGTCTCACTAGCATTCGGCTGCAAATGATAAAACATCGTCCTCGTCCCAAACAGACTCTCATAACCCAAATTGACCCGATCGAAAGGGTTCGTGTTCATCTTCGTGCCCTCGTCCGCGGTGCAGGCCCAGAACACTACAGGCCATGGCACTTCCAGCTGCGCTATCCCGCCTTTCGCAGGAGCTAGGTAACGCAAGTGTAGCGGGATATCAGCGTGCCATTGCCCTCCTGCATTCTGCGCTGTCGTGGGATGTCTTTGGATGGCTCTGAACGGGTCCTCTGGCGGCGCTAGTTCGAGCAGCATGGCGCTGCCCCATTTGCTGATTACCCAGTCTGGAGCCTCGAGGTCGGTTTCGCCTGAGAGAGAGCGGATGGCGCGGAGGTTCTTGGAAGAGAGGAGGTTGGGGGAGGAGAGCTGGTATTTGTCGATGAAGAGGGCGGAGGGGAGGGTGAGGTAGGTGTGTAGGGCGCAGGATTCTGAGGGTGGGACGAGATGGGAGGGGAGGGTGAGGCGGAGGGTGGGGTGGAGGCCAGTGGGTGGGGGGAAAGTGGTTGTGTAGAATTGGGGGATAGGGGATTTGGAGGCTGGCGGGAGAGGGTGGTGGCGGGATGGGAAGGAGAAGAGGGTTGGGTCTGCGAAAGGGAGCTTAGTGGGAGGTGAGAAGAGGAGGAGTTGAGAACAAATTACTTGGTTTGATGTCTTCCCCGATTGTGATGAGGAAGCCGCCGAGGGAGAGCTCTTCCGGGTTGTTGGGGTTTTCATTCGCAAGAACGCCTATTTCGACTTTAGCCGATTCAGGAAGCTTTGAGATATGCTCGTTCCAGACTCCTGAGTCTGGAGGTGCGTGATGAAAGGTAGTCAGCACGAGAGCTTGAGAGATGGTGTCATAATCGATGTCTAGGTAGTCCGTCCTGTGGAGGGCAGCTGCTTTGGTAAGACATCCTTTGTCTTGACCTTGGCATATCTTTTGCTGGATGTAGGTGACGAAGTCCTCCAAAGATGATAGGAGCGTATAATACTGAAAAGCTGTAGAGGAAGAAAAGCGTTCTGATATCATTGGTAGGCTAGTGAAGGTCTCCTACACCTTTTGGTTTGTAAAGCTCTTTAACATGTTACAATAGACTATATTACCTCAGGTGACGCGCATTTCAGATGGTCTCCGAAAGCTTTTTGGAGTAAAGGACATAGCAGATCGCTTCAAGACTCAGTATTGATATCTCAATAATCTCAATATTAGACTAAGGCTCATCCTTACATACGCCGAACGATTTCTCTGCGGAGTGAAAAATACATGCAAGCCAGGGGAAGCCCTCGAAACGAAAGGCGCTATAGAAGCATAAGGAGTAGAAGAGATCCATCGGATATGCAATTCGTGGCATTGCTTCAGGACTCGCCATAGCTGTGTAAGTCAGCGCCATAGGTAACTGCTAGCCAAGATGGAATGAAGATACCTCCTGAGGAAGCTCATGCAAGCCGAACGTCAATCGATCCTCTCGAGCAGCCTTCAAAGACTCGACATGAAGAGTATCATTGTCTAGCTGAAGCTGTTCCAATTTGAAGACATCATTCGCACCGTGAACGAAGGTTATTCGTTCCCTCATGGTAGATGGGTCTAAGCCGTTGTTCTAGGGAGCTCGAGATTGAACATCAAGGGTCCCATAAGGCTGGCGCGCTTGCCGACAATGACGTCCCGAAGCTATGGCCACTATTCAATAAACTCTCAACAATCAGAGACCACCTGTCCATTCCGTTCGGTAACTGTTTTGGGTAAAACCATCTCTCTCGATCCTTCATGTTGTAAAAGGAGGCAATCCCCTGGGCGTCACTATGCATCTCCCACACCTCTGCCTCACCGTCCTCAGCCTTGCGGCAGCGACACAAGCAGCCCGTAAACCCACCTCCTCCGACGCCATTCTGCTCTCCAACGTCAAAACCCTCACGCTCCGCAAAGATCTAAAAACAACTCACAACCGCGTCTCCGCCGTCCCGCAATTAGTATGCATCGGCGGCAACGCCGCCGACCTCTACCAGGTCGACGTCATGCGCTGCAAAAACCAAGGCGCCGACTACGACGACGAGAATATCCAATGGACGTGCACCGCTAACTTGCCTTCTGAATTTAAGCTTGGTTCTACGAATGTGATATGCGAGGGGTTTTCATCGAGTAGTGATCCGTATGTGCTAAAGGGTAGTTGCGGGGTGGAATACAGATTACTGCTTACGGAGGCCGGGGAGGAGAAATATGGAAGGGGCGCGGGGAATGTATGGTCTGGCTATAAAGGCAAAGGCTATATCAATTGGCCAGCTATAATCTTCTGGAGTTTATTCATCGCGGTGGTGGGGTTCATGGTATATTCCGCCTTCCTCAAAGACTGGCTTAACGGCACCAGGCGCCAAGCGGGAGGCAATGGCTTCCCCTGGGGTGGCGGCGGCGGTGGCGGAGGAGGATGGAGACCCGGCGGCGATGATCCACCACCCCCATACACCTCCGCTCCACCGCCACAGTCTAAAGCCTCGCGCTCGAGTCCCCGAGCAGCTCCCGCAGCCGCCCAAGAAGGCTGGCGACCAGGGTTTTGGACCGGAACCCTAGGGGGCGCTGCAGCGGGGTACCTCGCCGGCAACAGACAGGACCAGACGAGAAACCAAGGATGGGGAAATACGGGGGGGTACTTTGGGAATAATAATGGAGAGGGGAGTTCGGGTTGGGGCGGGGCGAGACCGAGCGCGTCCAGTAGTTCGAGCTTTTCGAGCACGAGGCATGAGAGTTCGGGGTTTGGGGGGACGAGTAGACGATGAGTGGGTGTGAGTGAACTTGGGGTTTGGGTGGGGGGTTGAGGGAAAGATGGTATGGAGTCTTGGGGATGGAATGTGGGTTGGCGAAAAAGGGGGTGGGTGGATCTTGCTGGCTGCGAGGCTTGAGGCGTTGGGGGTTTAATGTAATTCTGTATCATGATCAATACCCCGGATCTGCTCCTAAGCAACGTCAGACAGGCAATCCAATCATTCATCGAAGAATGGCAATCATCGCCCATGTCTCCATTGGCATCTGGACCCCGGGTGAGTTTCTCACTCCGGCCGTCAACCGTCTAACATCCATGCAGCCCCAGATGCCAATGATCTCGTCTTCCACGAATCAAGCCCCAACCTCGACCTCAACCTGCCCCTGAACCGCTCCCTCCTCAATCGTCCCCAACACCACCTCCTCACCTCCAGCGTGTGGAGCTTTCCCACGCTTCCCCTTCTGTTTCCCCCCAGCCTTCTCCCTTTTTCCCTTCTTCGCCTTGCCCACATTCTCCTTCGCACCCCCCTCGCCCTCAACCGCCTCGCCCTCAATCCTCGCCTCCTCGGCCCTCTTCCTCACCGCCTCCTGCATCACCTCCTTCTCAGCCGCCATATCCTGCTCCAACGCCCTACGATCCTCCTCGATCTCCCGTTCCAGCTCCTTCGGATCATCAAACACCGTATTCGTGGCTCGCGAGAACTCATCAATATCAACGGGAATGCGCTCGCCCATGAGCGTCTCTTTGATTCTTTGATAGTCTGCTTTTTCTTCTTTGCAGAATTTGAGCTTGATGCTGCGGCGAGAGCGCCCGGGGAACAATTTGCTGATCATTTCGAAATCGGTGCCGAACATGCCGAGGCCGTCGTAGAATTTGGTAGTTTCGTCTTCGTTCCAGGAGCCGCTTCGTTCAACCTTCATGTAAGAGCCTGCATTGACACGGCGTGAGAGGTCGGTCTCCTCGACAGATTCTTGTTGTTCTGCGCGTCGCTCAACGGCGGCGTTGGCGTGGCGGTCGATCTGCATGGTGTTGTAGTCGATTGTAATCTCGCCGTCGACAAGAATTGTTTCGGGTTGAGCTCGTGTCCCCGCAGTTGCCAATCTTTCCAATCTCTCATCGGTTGTTTCCTGGGGATTGGAGTCTGGAGCCTCAGGTTCTTCGGCAGCGAGTAAGTCATGCAACTCCTTTTGCCTCTTCTTTGCAATTTCTGCTTCTTCCATAATCTGAAGTTCTCGTTCCCTTTTGGATTTCTTGCCCTTGCGCATGTCCTTGCAGAGATCTACCATTTTGACTTCTGAAGCTATGATTGTCTCTGTAGCTGCTTCTTCAGGAGTAGGAGAGCGTTTGCGTCGACTTCGGACATTTCTCTTCTTGCCGGCTGTTCCTTGGGTGGCGTCCGCGACAACCTCAGCCGCTGCTTCTTCTGCGGTTTGCCTACCCTTTCCCTTTGCTGGTTTCCTTGGCCTCTTTGCCTTGGGCGGCTGGCTAGCCGCGTTCGCTGGACCAGAGGTTGTCTGAGTGGCATCCGCATCATTTGGAGCTGTTGCAACATCAGCGCGTTGTTTCCCCCTAGCTTTGGCCGACACTTTCGGCTTTGTCGGCTTCTTCGCCTTATCCGGTTTTGATCTAGACCGTGAAGAAAAATATCCTCGTCCGGCGGTAATTGACGGTTCTGAAACAACAGCGTCGGTCTCAGTTGTTGACCGAGGTACATTGGCACTGGCTTTAGGTGTTGATGATTGGGTTGATGAGTTCTTTGTTTGGGGCTGTTCTACCCTTCGACGCTTGGTCGCTGGTGGGTTCACATTAGCTTGGAGAGCCCCTATACTCGCAGCAGCAGTACTACTAGTTGAGTTTGAAGTGATAGCTGGAGGCCCTGGAGTGTGTACGGGAGGAGTGCTCAAGTTCTCCTGCGCAACGGTTCCTACAGCTGCCACACCAGATAGCCTCCCCACATCCCGAGTATGCTCGGTCGTCGAACTGTCACCAACTGGCGCTTGTATGCTGGCGGTATCGGGCGGCTCAGCCGTGCGTTTTCGCGGATTGATCTGAGCTGGAGGCTTCTCTGCGGCAGCTCGAAGGCTTTCAGGTTGCGATTTTCGTGTAATAGGAGTTGAGATTAAAGTAGGACTATCGTCGTGAAAATTCGAGGTTCGTTTAGTGGCGATTTGCTGCTGAGAGGGAGCAGGTGTTGGATAAGATACTGGAGGTGTGGGAGAGGCTGCGACATGTTGCCGTTCAGATTGAGGTTGGGGAGTCTGAGAGAGTATCTGCCTGTCTACACTGGTTCTGGCAGAGGTCTGTGCCGAACTTAAAGCAGGCGGACGTCGAACAGGAGCTTTGGGCGCAAACTTCTTCCCCGACTTGTCTTATCGAAGTCAGTTGAGGTAGACCTGAATTGGTATGTGTAGAGCATACTGATCACGGAGCTCCCCAGTGCTAACATGTTTGGTAGCCCTGGAAACCAGCACTTGCACCTGGGTTGAATTTACTGGGCAATTGTTGATGACTTCTTACTTTGATTATTAAGTCTGTAAGGTAGGTACCTTGCAAGTAGAGCCGCACGAGGCCCCACGGCTTCATCTGTGAGGGGTACTTACTGTAAGATCTGGCGCCGCTAAACTAGCCCCGTACCGCTAGGACAAGGCGCAACTCGCAAGATTGCACCTCGAAAAAGCTGCTCCTGTCTTTATGCCTCGTCAACAAAGGCCAACAGCACCGGCAATTCCATTTACAGCGCTGTTCAGAGAGTCGTTGTTGTAATAGAGACACACTCAAACGATCTAAAGTCCTGACTAAGGTTTGGTGGCACTGATGAACCTCGTCGGAGGTCATCCTGTCTCCCTTTCTTCATCTGATTCTTTGAAGATGGAGGAAAGGAAGAGACCAGCCTCTAATGATCATGATTCCTCTGCACCCCCTCTTAAGAAGCAGGCTACCTCCGTCAACGGCACGAGAGCTCATCCAGACGCAGATATGCCGTGGAAGGACGACCTTGAGGTAAGCCTTGCAACGGCTCTATTACCGTTCAATTTGCCTATCGGTAGCATGCAATCTATCTTCTACCTTGGCTTGGTACATTGCGCTGACATTCTAGATTTTCCTCAGCGGTTTACAAAAGAAGCAATATTACGACAAATGAAAGAGATTCAAAGGGAGCGGGACACCACAGAGAAACGGTTACATGAATTTACAAAGCGCACAGCATATCACGATGATCATCTCCGTATTATTGATGCTTGGTTCTGCCAGGTCAGTATATTTTCATCAGTCACCCGTTATGGGATATAGTGCTTATGCAGATTGACTACGCAGTTACTTGACGAAGTGAAGATCTTGGTCGGACAATTGGAGAATCCTATAGCTTTTCAAGCATTTCCGTCCACGCTTCTGACCGCCGATCTTCCAATTTTCTCCGAGCATCTCAAATCAAGATCCGCCGCAATATCGTCTACGATATCAGAGCTCTTCTCTAGGTCGACGGCGACATCGCCTGAGGTTTCGGAGCTTCAAGGTCGTATCGCCCAATTACTTGCCGCTGAGAAGGGTCACATTACAGAACTGGAGAGAACTCGCTTGGAAAGGGACGAGTACATAGACCGACTGGAGAAAGCATCGCTACGTTATATGCTAGCAGAAAAGCGGCTCGATCGTTCAAAAAGTGCAACTGTAGCGAAGCTTGAAAAGCAGGCCATATTTGGGGGCGGTAACGCACCGGGTAGTGGCTTAGGAGGTGGTAACGAGGGTTCTGGGAGTGGACAGGATGACAGTATGAACATCAAGTCTGAAAACGGTGATGATCTGTTTGAGGCTGAGGAAGCTCGAAAAGAGGCTGTTGCTGCATCTGCCAAACAAAAGGAACAAATCGAAGCACTTGAGGCGGAAAATAAGAAGCTTACGACTCAAGTTATGACATCGAACAATCGACTATCCCGTTTGACAGATGAAGATTACAGCCGTACGGACCTGTTCAAACATCTAAAGTCTCAGCACGAGGATGTTATCAAGCGGATAAACAACCTGGAGGCTACTAACGTCCAGCTTCGGGAAGAAGCTGAGAAGCTACAGGCAGAAAGGACTGCCTTCCGGTTGCAATTAGAGAACGAGTCGCAGGCCGCTCTTGCAGAGAAAGAAGCTCATTTAGCTCAAGCTGAGAACGATTTGGCAAGGATACGGACGGCCAGAGATGAATTAATCGCGGATGTGTCCATGCGAAAAGCGAGTCAAAATCAAGAGAAGGCGTCCATCGAACAGATCAAAGAGCTTGCTAATGCCAAGGAAGAGCGCATCAAGGCATTAGAATCTCAGATCGAGCGTCTAGGCGCACAAATTGGTCAACCTAACGGAGTTGCAAGTCCGGAGTCCATTCTGGAGGATCTATCAGCGGACGAGCTTCACAGCAGATACGCGAATCTGGAACGGCAATACAAGATGTTAAGCCAGGAGCTTCAGTCAATGGGCACAGCATACACCAAGGCATCCACGCTTGCATCTCAGAAACTTAGCAACTTGTCCGCGCTGGAAGAAAAGGTGACACGGTTAGGGGCTGAAAAGTCCAAAGCCGATCAAAAATACTTCGCAGCCATGAAATCCAAGGAAGCCAGAGATCAAGAAGTGAGAACTCTTCGCGCACAGAATTCTAAGAGTTCCGACATAGTTTCGCAACTTAAAGATTCAGAGGCGTCATTTCGTGCCCTCAATATAAACCTGGAAAAACACGTTGCGGAGCTCAAGGAGTCACTCACGGCCATGACCAACCAGCATCGTACCTGTCAACAGCACGTCAATGAGCGAAACATTGTGCTTGAAGGCTTCAAAGCGCAAGCTGAAGACCTTAAGAAATCCCTTCTGGCCAAGGATAGCTCGGCAAGCACGGTCTCGAGTGCACACAGAAAAGCCGAGGTCGAAATCGAACAGCTCAAGGTTCGCGTCGAAGAAACGCAGAAGAGCTTGGAGTCATGGAAAACCAAAGGCTTGGGCAACCAAAGCAGCGAATACGAAATGCTTCGCGTAAGTGCCACCTATCAAATTAAATCTTTCCGTGCCCTAACCTTTGAAATCTCTAGACCCTGGCTATCTGCACAGTCTGCAGGATAAAATTCAAAGACACCGCCATTAAAACATGCGGGCACGTCTTCTGCAAAGACTGTGTCGAGGAACGAATGACGTCGCGGTCGAGGAAATGCCCCAATTGCAACAAGCCCTTTGGACTCAACGACCCTTTACACGTGACACTTTAGCCTTTACCTAGGAGCTTTCGTACGAAATAGAGGCAGATTTCCCATTCTTCTGTAAATTATTTGAATGCTACTTTGGAGCTTTGGCTTTGCTAGCATAGCCTTGACGACTGAAAACCCGGAGCCTTTGACAAAGCTCGAAGCTCAATCTCAGCTCTCACTGTCAGCTCCCTGCCCATGTCCTCACACACGCCATCAGATACCCAAGCTCCCCTCTTCACACTTCGAAACCAACTCCTTCCGATAATACCACCATGGCCAGAAACACCCACGCACGTCATTGCCAAAGCCCCCCTGCAGCTTGCAGGTCGATTTACCTCACGAAGCTGGCAGTAGGGAATTTTGGAAAAGGGAGGGGGGTTGGCTATTGGCTATTGGCTATTGAGCCGTGCAGCTTTCGCTTCGCTTCTTCTCACAGACTTCTGGGCTTGCACAGCGATGGCTCTGTGGAAGCGCGAGAGTGTTCTTGCTAGAGCAAAGCGGTAGAGATGTAGAATAGACAGTGTTGCTTGAGAGGGTGAGCGTCTCGCGCCGCTGGAATTGCTGAAGTGCACTACATGATAATGTCCTGAAGGGAATCGAGATTTGCGATGACATGTAGCTGAAAGAGCTCGTGGTTGGATCCTGTGGTTTTCGAGCTCTTTGTTCTGCGATTGTGAAGTACACGCACCCGTAAGAACAGATCCGTTGCCACCAGCTTGATAACTCCACCCAAACGCCCTCGCAATCACTGTTCACCACCCCATCTCTTTCCACCTTTCCCCTCACCAATGCCTACCCACCAACAGCCAACCTCCCCCTACACCTCCTAACGTACCCTCACACAGTCCCCGCAATACTCAACTCCCGAATCTCCCCCAACACCCCCTCCACCCTCTGATCCAACACCCCCTGCGCATACGCCTCCCTCGTATCCGCATCCAAAAACTGCTGCACCTGCGCCATCCTCGAGTACGCCTCGGCGCAAAACCGCAACTGGATCTTGACCAGCGCCTCGAAGCTCGGATCCAGATACGGCACGCGCAGGTCAATCAGCTGCGGGATCTCGTTGTACAGCTGCTCGTTGAGGGACTCGTAGGCGGAGCGGGCGAGCTCGGAGTCGCGCTCGGCGCGGGGCAGTTTGGTGGGGTCTTTGTCTGGTTTTTCGACGAGTTTCTTGACGCGGGCGCGGGTGGAGTCGTAGTCGAGGAGTTTGTGATTGCGTTTTTTGATGCATTCGTTGATGTCCGGGAAGTAGGCGCAGAAGCGGGAGATGGGTTCGAGCACGGTTTGTCTGTGAGAAGCGGGTTAGGCTTTGGAAGTTGTGGTCTGGGGGCTAGGTGGGGGGGGGGGGAAGGAAGTCGTATACCTGAATGGGCCATCTAGGGCTTTGATGGTTTCGGCGTCTAGGTCTTCGACGGCTTGTTTGTAGCTCCTGCTTACGCCGTCGTTGGCGCCTGCGTCGCCGTAGAAGGCGTCTATTGTCTCTGCGATGCGCATTTGGGAGGCTGTCATGGCTGTGGTTGACGTCAGAACATGCATCGAGTAGATTCCCTAGTGATGGGATTGTCGACCTCGCAACGAATCTAGATATCCCTTTGCTTCCTTTTGCAGTCTGGTTGCCGCAGACTCCATCGTGCGGTACCGCCTATTCGAGAAAACCGCCATTTAGCCACGGCTCTCCCATATTGGATCCTTGCTCTTATACTAAAGCGATAAGGGCGTACCTCTCCTCGACCTCATAATCTCGATCATTTGTCTTCTCGACATGCCCTGCCCCGACTGAGTGAGCCCCGTCCCTCGCATTGCGTCTCCATTACATAGCAGAGCTAAGACAAAGAATGCCTACCAGTCTTCATCATCACCTGGGTCGTCGCCCGGTTGACATTCTTCTTGAACCCTATACAAAGCTTGTCAGCCTTTCCCAAACATGACACACTATTTCGATTGAGGATGATCTACCCGCCCAAGACATTGTATGCAGTTGGCTTTGCAAAGAGAGAGCTACGAATCGAGATGTAGAGATCACCGCTTCAGCGCAGAGACAAAACAGGTCTGTAAGATGGGTTTTAAGAGTGGACTGGCGGGATGGTGAATTACGTAGTAATCTATTCGTCCTTTTTGAGGCTGATGAGCCAACCGAGCGAGCATCACCAATATTGCCGCATGCTGCAGAGACGCGTCTCCCAAAACGGGCATAGACTAAGAAATCTCATTATCCTCGTGTCCATTCCCAAACCACAATAATAATATAATCCTTTTGTGGGTTCATAGCTTCCAATTACTGTGCAAATCGACAGAATGCGAGCAATTGACTTCTTATATTCATTTACTAAGCACCGAGAGCCGCCACAGTGGACCAAATAGAATTTTATACAAGTAAATCTGCAAAGACAGATATCATCATGCAAGCCATGTTGTAAAAACGGCTCATACGACAGCTGTGCGTCCTGAATCTCGCTGTCAATATGCCTCCCTACCCCTCTAACTTCTTCTAGCCCCAAACGCCAACTGCCGGTTCTGAAATGACCGATGGGGTATGCAATGCAAGTGGATAGAAACGAAGCCATGCAAAATCGTTGAGTCGTCAAAGTAGCAGACGAAGGGGAACAGAATGCGAAATCGCGAAAGCAAGTTTTCCGAAGACAGGACTACCTTGGGGAATCAGGCCCGAGGCGTTAAGGACTTCCCGATCCCCCTCCGCTGTGTGTTAGAAGCCTTCCTGGGCCGCTTTACAAATTTTTATCTCACGGCCCCATTCCGACTTCAGAACTTGTGAGGCTGTAATTCGCCGTGTCGGATTGGGGTCAAGTATCGAATAGATAACGTTCCGACAGCGAGCCTAATAACATGTTAGAGAGGAATTCTACATTTGGATACAACGGAATGACATACCCTGTGCAAAGTCTCGATGGGGCCATAGCCATCCTCATCACGTCTACCCTCCAGGTATCTTTCGAAGAACTCATCTTCATCCTTCTTGGCCACGCGCCAGAGATGTCTACCAGTCCTCATAGCCATATAAATAACGCCAGTAGCCCATACATCGACAGCTCTGGGATCGAATTCCTTATCGACATATTCTTCAGGAGCAATGTAGGGGGCCGAGCCGCAGAGACCAGCAGTCATGTGTGCCTCTTTTTCCCAGGCCATCCGGAAACACTCTCCGTTACCAAAGTCGGTAATTTTGAGAGACCCGTGGGTGGTCAGCAGCAGGTTCTCCGGCTTGAGATCACGGTGAGCGACACCCATTTCGTGCAAGTACTCGACACCGCACATCAGCTGCTTAAAGTAGCAGTCGGCCTCCAGAACCTCAAGCTTTCCTGCTGCCAGTACAAGCGTATACAGGTCCCCACCGGCACAAAACTCCATGACTTCGCAGTAGTCGCCCTTCGCATCTTCCAAGAGGTCGAGGGTATGGATGATGTTCGGGTGACGGAGTGACGATGAGATGCAGAATTCCGACGTAAGGCGCTTCTGGTATTTCTTTGGTGACTCTTGAGGTCTGCGGCGAAACTCTTTAACAGCGTAGAGATGCTCGACTTTTGAGTCCTTCGGGTCGGCTTTATGCGCAACCCTAACGATGCCGAAGGCACCACGCCCAACGATCTCTTGGCACTTCCCGTATTTCTGAACTAGAGTTGCTGTTGCATTTGGCCCTCCCTTCTTGTCGGCTGCAAGCTTCTCCCGTTCGTTCTTCAATTGATCAACCCAGTTGGAGACAAGGGATAGTTGTTGTTCGGCACCCACGTGCTCGTCCCGTTTCCTGCCGCCGAGTACATCTCGCACAATATCCGACAGTTTCTCTTGTCTTTTCGTGCTCTTCAATGTATGCTCATGGGTTCCATCCGGAAAGACTTCAAATCTCTTGAGGATTGGGTCGGCGTCTTTGTGGTCCTTCTTGATGCCCACGCTGCTCGGTCTCCCTCCCCATTCCGAAGAAGATTGGGGGTTTTTCTCCGAGTATGAGGATTGTCTGGCAGGTGTCTTTAAGTTTGAAGGTCTTAGGCCGCCGTTGCTGTCGGTATCGGATGCACCGTTGTCCGAGTGTCGGCTTTCCCTGGCTTCTTTGTCTCCAGGAACTTTGGCTTGCGAAAACATGCGAGTGAGGCGGTGCGTTATGGTGGGTTTCTTAGGAGTAGCTGGAACGCTCCCGGTATTACGTCCTGCGACTGGCTCTTCCGGGATTGACGGGGTAGAATGAACGTCCTTCCCGTCTTGAGACGGTAGAGACGCAGTTGATATCGTAGGAGAAGGTGTGGGGATTGGGGCCGGCTGGGGGTAGGTGGTGGTATTATGTCCGTTCATCATGATGTGTGTAGGCTTCCCTCGCAAGGGAAGATGGCGAGCGTTAGATTCAGAGCTCTCGAAGTTGTGTAGGCCGAGCTTCCTGAACTTCCAATCTTCAAGCTTGAAAACCTGAAGTGGCTATGATGTTTTGACACGTGCAAGGGTCCTGAACGGGAAGACTCTCCAGTGAAGCCTGGACAGGCAATGACCTGAACCACCACGCCTGGGCAGCCTCGGCAATTGGGTTGCGCAGTTGTATCGTTGTTGAATTGGAAGGAAAATCGGGAGGCGAAATAACGGATATTAAGTACTTGAAAAGGGGTCACTGGAGAAAAGAGTGCATTCGAGAAGTGGATTATTAACTGGACGGTGAAGGGGGGGGAGGCGATTTTGGGTGTCGGTTCGGGAGATTTCTGGCAGTTGATGGCCAAAATTGAATGTTATTGAGCGCGCGACACTCGGAAATCTTCGAGGACAGACATGAGCATGGCAATATCGTCGAAACGTCCTGGGTTTGGAGGGTGATAGCACAGGTAATGAGGGTCCTTGGCGAGAGCAGCTGGGGGGTGGGTCGATGAAGGTTTTGATTTTGTGGGCGGTCAAACAATTTCGACCCTAAATTAACCCAGCGCTACTATACTTGGTTGCGGTCACAGGGAAAGGCGTCCCAAACGTGACCGGAGAAGGTTGCACGAGACATAGTGTTAAAGTGCGAGTGGAAGCAGCAGGAATAAGGTGATGATTAAAAGGCTTGGGGTGGGTGATGTTGGAGTCCCGTAAGGTAGACTAATAAAGCGAATTGAGTGTTGCAGGTTTGTCCTTTGTTCTTTGTACGAGGGGCAGTAAGGTAGTAAGGGGACAGTATGGTACTCCGTAGTGAGAGGGCAAATTGGCAAATCAGACTGGAAGGAAGGATTAGTAAGCAACAGATGATACCGAGGTACACACCAGTTGCCTCAGGCAACACACCAGACAAAAGTGGTGAAAGATGAGGGGGGTCCCTTGTTTACGTCACACCATGCCTGTACGACTGTACGAAGATCAATCATCAATGATATGCCGCTAGGTACGGAGTACCTTACCTTGATCTCTCACCTGAACCTCGAATTTGCTTAAATCCCGAACTGGGTACCAGGGCAATTGTCTCAATTGGGTGTCGGACATCGCCCTTCCAGCTGGGCCTATCCTGCCTATCCTGCCTATCCTGCCCCGCGGTCAACAGGCTTGCATTGAACCAGACTAAAGCTGTACTCGACCTGGGGGTTGGGCGGCTTTCTACTGGCGTACTTTAATCCCTCATACAATACATATCTTGGTTAGCAGTCTTGACTGCGTCAACCAGCATGAAGCGTTGGAGATAAAGGATGCAGATATCTCGATGGCGTTCTGGCTTGCTTCAACACACGTGCACTCCCTACTGGACAGACGAACTGCATCTTGCTGCAGCACATGCAATCTATCAGATAACGATCTATGTTTCAATTGTGGGAGACACCATGCATGTACTACATCACGGTTACGACAGCGTACAACCGAGAAAGAAGCGGCATGTTGATGATGCAAGTGAGGTGCAAGTGAGGTACAAGTAACCAATTGATCAAGATCCGAAGCTTCCTCCTCCCGCTTCCCTTGGCGTGCGCAAGTCCGTCTTACCTTAAAGTGTTTGCGCTGCTGGTCTACTTTCAGTACCAAAGCAGCTGGTGTCCTTCGTTGTCCGCCCATTGTCATGCTGTCCGCCAAACTGTGTGCAGTAGTGGATGTGCTGTGCAAGCTAGTAATCCCTCTCTCAACGGTCACCCCATACCTTGCACAGCTGAAGCGCAAACGTCGATCCCGAGATGCCACTCGGCTAGGCCGTCCTCGAGGCACGCATAACGGTTCGATATCGCCCTCCGGCTAGAGGCTGGATTGGCATAGGTCAACACCAGGAGACTAAGTCCAACATACAGGAGCGTAGAGGACCAAACTGCCTAATCAAGGGCAGTATGGACTACTTGATGCTCTCGCTCGCATTAATCGACGAAGCATGGCCTTGGCGGTCTTGATGAAGTAGTTGAAAGAGTCTTTTTGAGGCATCCGTCTCCACAGTCTTTAGCTTCGAGCTATCATGATTGCCTTGTTCCCCCCCGGCGAGCTAAGCTTCCTCTGTTTCGTCCACTATGGAGCTTATCGATTCGTGCGTTTGAAGGGACCACGGGGACTTCCACAGTTTCATACACCAAACTCACAGTTATGTAAAACTCTGATTTGATAACTGGTTGGGTATTCAATGTCTTGGCAATGCCGTTTCTGCATCATGCCCAGATACACCGTCTGTAGAGACTAGGGCGTCGGACAACTGATCGTGTATAATTAGATGTAAGAGAGTGAAGACATGCTGGCAGAGCTACCATTGGATAAGGGCTCCGGCGAAACATTACCGCTCTTTGTGCACACGTCTTTTAGGATGAAGCCGGTTATCTACGCTATGGGCCTTACAATCTCTCGTTTGAAGACATCTCCCGATACCAAGGTAATTGTTTTGAAGACGAGGCTCTCACACCCGCTACTCTTCGCTCATCTTGCTCATGATAGTGACTCTTCCTAACCCAGTGAACCAGATCACCAAACAAGGGATCATTGGGCCTCATTGCGGCGCAACGATTCAGTCCGTCTTACCTCCTCAAAAATATAGGCTGCCCCCGTCTCTGCAGAGCTTTGATCGAGCACAGGAAAATGAAGAAAAATTGAAACAGGGCCAAATTTTTGCCAGTCAAGCTGCGGAATTGCCGCTCGCCTTCACCAATATTCACTACTTTTTCATCCAGCCTATACCAGGTGCAAAGTGTTCTCGTTGTCCTGCAGTATTTTGCGTTTCCTCGTTGATGATCACGTAAGTGAATTGAGAGCGTTGGTAACAGCGCTGACTACCAGTAGTCAGGTTCGGAAGATCAAAATCTAACTCTCCGGACTGATATGATTATCCAGCAGAGACGCGCGACGGCTCTCTCGGCGTACTATTCGCAAGGCAACAGCCTAGATCCGTAAGCTGCTGCTATCCTTCATGAATGGCTGTCCATGATCAACAAATTTTGATACCAATTCCCCCATTAACAATGTGAGGCCGCTCAAGACGAAATTTTCGCGTAATAAAGAGCTTTGAAATTCGGCACGGACAGGTTACCAGATTCTTCATACTTGAACCATACAGAGCAGGATGGACCAGTGGAGTGCTGTCAATGACTAGTGGTCTGTATGACCCGAGACTGTTGCTCTAAGTTGGTCTGAGCCCTTCAATCTTATCATCGTGTACCAGTGCCTCGCAGATACCGCTGGGAAGGAGCTTTGCACCATGACGTCAAGTTTGTAACAGGAAATAACAATTAATTTTGAAGGGAAGCAGCCTGACGAAGCACGATTAGCACCGAGTCATCGAGTCAACTCATGACATCTTTCAACTTATGGCCACTCACAACAAATTGCTCAACTCCCAGCTCGAATAGCTCGCAGTTCATACCAAGGCCTCCTGGGTGCTCCACTGGGGATAGAGGATTCTTAACCACTTGAACGAAATCAGTCATTCCAATATGTACTTTACAGAGTTTTGAATGCCTATGACCCACCGTATTCCACATACAGACTAACATAGATCTGGTGCAAGACGATCCTCAGGTTATTCGTCTTTGTATCCGTGACCATGACGAACTTTAGCGATGTAGGAGTCTCGTAGTAATGCAATTTGTAGTGACCCGTACGGTACGATATGAAACTTCAGATGTTCCGGTCATCAGACTGAACAGCAAACTTGATCTATCAAAAGGGGTCGCTTACTTGTCCTCTGGGCCTCCCAGTTTCCTTACCATATTCCTCAATGAGAAGATAGTTCCATAAATCAATTTGGCGTCATCTTCAGCGCTGAGAGTTTTAGATTGCGAACCGCCATCTGCAACTCCATTGGATTGAATCGCCTTAGTTGTTGAACTGGTAGGCCTTGGTGCCCACTTCTTCTTGTAGATACATTCCGCTGGAAATCGAGATCAGCAAGACCACGGAAAAGTATGAGCCCACACTTACCATGTCGGTCGAAGACATAGAAGGAGTAAACCACCATTTGGCAGGAATCAGCCAATTTCACGAAAGAGTGTCGTTGCCGTTGGCCGTATCGTCGATCCTCATGAGGGGAAAGAATAGCCTTGATGCCAAGTCTTTTGGCGGACATATCGATAACAGCTCCCTCTACGGACGTAAATGGCAACCTTCAGAAACTTTTACAAGCTTCTATAGCAATCTCGTTCGGCAATTGCACGATTCAACCAGCGTTCAGGAACGTGCTGCCGTAGAATGGCTCCGACCCTTGAGAAAGAGGACTCTGTCGAAGAAAAGGCTGCGAAGGTGGGGATCCCACTTTCCCGTGGAATCGAGCTCGACATACCTCGTCCTACAGACGGTGGTCGACCGCCAAACATAAGACATATGTATGGGAAGAGACCTGGTTCTCTGATACTAGTCGTTAACTAAAGTATGGTCTAAACTGACAGGTCCTCTCCCGCCTACGAAAGCCCTTTGCGACATCATCGCCGTAAACACTCAAGTGTCAGACAGATCAAGGAGACTCTGCATGCACATTCGGAGTATGCGAATAGTGAAGATGATGGTGGGGCAATCCATAGGATCAATCAATACAACATCAAGCAAGAGATAGGGAGGGGCTCTTACGGAGCTGTTCACCTTGCAGTAGATCAGCATGGCAATGAATTTGTAAGGAATCTTGGACGGTGTCTTTGATACGCACCAAACACCCGATGAATTGGAGCTGCTAGACGGTCTTGGCTTTGCGGAAATAATGTCGCTGATCAATTGTGACTAGGCTGTGAAAGAGTTTTCAAAGTCGCGGTTACGAAAGCGTGCCCAGTCCAATATACTACGAAGGCCGCATGCAGCGCGAAGGACAGGCCATCTGGGTTCAAACATGGGCTTTGGCTTGCCAATGCACCGGCATTCAGCGTCCGACGTTCACGAACAGGAAGAGGACGGCAATCCTCTCTTCCTAATCAAAGAAGAGATCGCAATTATGAAGAAGCTTAACCATGATAATTTGGTCTCACTGATTGAGGTATTGGACGATCCGGAAGAGGACTCTCTTTATATGGTTCTGGAAATGTGCAAAAAGGGTGTAGTCATGAAGGTAGGCATGGACGAAAAGGCAGACCCGTATGACGATGAAATTTGCAGATGTTGGTTCCGAGATTTGATTTTAGGCATTGAATATTTACATGCTCAAGGCGTTGTACATCGGGATATCAAGCCGGACAATCTACTTTTGACAGAGGATGACGTTCTCAAAATCTCTGATTTCGGTGTATCAGAGATGTTCGAAAAAAAATCGGAGATGAAAACGGCAAAATCTGCTGGATCACCTGCTTTTCTTCCACCAGAGCTATGTGTTGCGAAGCACGGCGACATCTCTGGTAGAGCCGCTGACATTTGGTCCATGGGAGTTACATTGTACTGTTTACGTTTTGGTCAAATACCCTTTGAAAGAGCTGGGGTCTTACAACTATATGAGGCTATTAAAAACGATCCGGTGGATCTGGCGCCAGATTGTCCAAATGATTTAAAGGATCTCATGCACAGGCTGCTAGAAAAAGATCCTTCGAAGCGAATAACCATGTCCGAGCTCCGGGTAAGCATGGTGTTGACGGCATGAAACTCCTAGCTAATCAAGCTAAAGGAGCACCAATGGGTCACCAAAAACGGCCTCGATCCCCTACTATCAGCAGAAGAGAACACGGCAGACTTGGTTGAACCTCCCACAGAAGCAGAAAAAAACAACGCCATAACAGGAAACCTTGGCAATATAGTCGTACTCGTACGTATTGTCCAGAAAACGATGAAAACTTTTCTAAAGCGCTATAGATGAAAGCTGTAAAGAGATTCAAGAACAGCATTGCGCACAAAAGACCTCCACACATGGATAGGATACTAGGCCGCGAATCAAGAATAGTTCAGCCTCCAATGAGCATCGTGACACCGAACGAGATCCCAACCCCCCACAAGGCACGGAGCCTTGATACCGATGACCGAAATCCGATCGAGAAGGTTCTCGCTTCCGAAGGGGTACACCGGGACATCAACGTGGATTCTTTCCACGAAAAGACCCATCCTGAGAAGAAAGACAGTGCCGTTTCATTCTCGAAAGAGCAGCTGCTCGAAAAGACCAACTCGGAAGACCCAGCCCAGCACGGCACCAACCCCCTCTCAACACCTACATCCCCCAAACGCACCTTGAACGCCCAACCCTCCGACCACCAACCCCACTCACCCTCCCATCCGGCGCACCCCCCCTTATCCCAGAAAGACCCCCACAGCGGCAAAGGCCACGCCCGAAACCCGCTGGACGAACACCTATTCCTCGCCATTGGCCCCTGTGGCAGCGACCAGCCCCCCGAGCCTCCCGCCGTAAGCGAATCTCCCGGCGCGGTCGAGATCAACATTTACGAGACCGCGTATCAGAACGAGATTGAGCGTATCAGGGAAAAGCAAGGACGGGAGGCGACACTATTTTTGACACGCAGGGTGGAGGGGAAGAGGGAGTATGCGGAGGATGAGAGTCTGATTAGAGGGGAGAAGGGGGGGGGCGTGAGTGGGGGTGGGGGGAAGGGGAAGGGCGGGTGGGGCAAGATTTTCGAAATGGCGAGGGGGAAGGGGAATGGGAAGGAGGGGGGCGGGGACGAAGGCGGCGCGGAGGGAGATGAGAAAATGGGTGATGTTTAGCGGTTCCCGGATCCATGGGCGCTCGCTGTGTGCGCTTTGATGACATTTGGAGGCTTAGTATTATACACGCAGTAAGGAAAGTACGACGAACGGGCGAGCGTGGGCGTTTTGGTACCGTGTTGATTGTAGATACCTTTGTCTCGCAGTTGAAGGAGAGAACAAGGAGCAAGAGGACCCTTTCCGGATGGTATTGGGGGTTTGGGAGGTTTTTGGTAGAGGAAAAATGGATATTCTTGTTGGTGAAATTCAGGGTGTGCGATACGGGGATGATGCGTGTGGGGGGGGGGGTTTGGATTGGAGTGGGTAGAGTAAGGTAAGAGGTGAAGGTAGATTTCCAAAGATGCCCTCTCCAAACACCCTTAATAAAATGACTCCACCATCGTATCCTTATTAACCGTATTAATGCTCCCCGGCCCCATACCCTCCCCCAGCCTAAAGACACTCTCCATCACGCTCAGCTCCGTCGCCGTCGTGTCCAGCCCCGTCACCGCCATCCAATCATTCACCACCATTCCCGCGCCTACTACCGAGCTACCTCGGTTCACTGAGCCGGCTACGAGAGGGACTTGCAGTAGGGAGGAGAGCTCATCTTGGTCTTGGATGCTGGTTTTCGGGTGCACGAGGCCGCCCTGGTTGCTAAGGGCCATGTAGGAGCCGGTGAGGACATTGTCGGCGATGGTTTGGCGGAAGACTTCGACGCCGAGGACGTCGGCGACGCTGGGGGTGGTTTGTTAGTTGAGGGTTGGATGGCGGTGGTTGGGTAGAGGCTGTAGGAAGCGGGCTTACATCTCTTCCGTTTCTCGCTCGAGGTCTGGGTGGACAAGGGCGACGTGGTCGTTACAGCATATTACGTTGCCGAGGGCGGATAATCTCTCTTCGATTCGCTGGATTTTGACTTCGTCTGGAATGGAATTTCGGAGGTGTTGGAGTTCTTGGTCGGTTGTTGAGGTGGGGACTAGGAGACCTTTGCGATTTCTGAGATTCCGGATTGGTTCGAATCAGCCATCCTATACATTGGCCAAAAGATGGAAGGTGAGAGGGAAAGGATGGCTCATTGTAAGAGGGCACAAGTAGTACGTGGGACTGAAAGCGGTATTCCAGAGGTACAAGCACTCACCCCGCCGTTAATCTCCCCACAATCCTCGTTCCCGCAATTGTAGCATGGCATATGGGTATCACATCTTGCAACTCCGCTTCAAACACACTGCAGTCCCTCAGTCAGCCTTTTGCCATGCAGTTCCCCCAAAGCACTCCCAGATCCATGCCCCGAACTCTCCACCATATCCTTCAATGGAAACGAGACTTCGCCCCTTCCCAGAGCGTTCAACGAGCGGGACATCACAGACCTGTAAAAGTTCTCCGAGGCGCCAATGGCAACGACAGCATAGGCATTTGTGAGAGTGGCGAACACACCGACCCTGTGTACAGAATTAACACAAGGCTTTGCCGGGGGAAACGGAAGGGGAAGAACGTACTCGTTGGAGTTCTCAAATTGGGCGCGGACAGCCATGGTGTAGATGACAGTGGGGTAAGATGGCTTTGTGGAATTGAGAACAGATGATTAGCGAGGATAGAACTGAAGAGAGGAAGGACGAGAACGGGTTGCCGGAAATCAGTGGGTCAGAACAGAAGTACGTGGAGCAATCCGCCCTGTTTTATAGAATTTTGTAGTTTCTAATATGAGAGTGTTCCGTATATGCAGTCATAACCGTGGGGCAATTCCTGGGCGCATCGGAATTGGAGTCACCGATAAGGGTCTAGATGACTCATCCGGATGACTCAGGCTTCAGGGCTAGCCCTAAGGATGGCCTGTGCGGTGGAGAGCCCTAAAGCGGTCATCAACACAACCAGAAGAGCTTCGAGCGACAGATGCACCTATGACTCTTTTCAATCTCTCCTCGAGGATTTGCACGCCTAGAAGAGCTTCGAGAAAACAATCTACCTGAAACCCCTTCTTATCTCCCTTTGGAGACTCGTACACCTGAAAGCATTGAGAAAACATAGACCCATGTGGAGGAATGTACCCAAGACTTCTTGGCTTTCTCTCAAAGGTTTTTATGTCCAGAACAGCTTCGAGAATACAAAGTACCTAAGAACCCTGAAGTATCTCCTTGTAGAAATGTACAACAAAACGACGTCGAGAAAATGATGTACTTGAGACCCTTTTGCATTTCTGGATTTTCTTCTCAAGGATTCTTATACCCAGGAAAACTTGGAGAAGAACTCGCAAAAAGGTAGAAAACCGTCGGCAGAACCAACATGACCTGGAGGAATTCCCTCTACCAGATACACTTCGCATGATCCTCTCCTTCTCATCTTGCTCTGGGCTAGCTCTGCTAATGGCCCGTGTGGTGGAAAGACCTCATCATGAGCGCTCACGGCCAAACTGCCATCCAACCACGCTTGTTGATTGGAGGATGTCTTATGTTTCGATATATACCTTTCTAGGCCATCCCACGAAAGATAAACTCACATTTAGAAGCTTTTTATCTTTATTAGGCAGTTGTGTCCGTGGACATTATTCTCAAATTGGATTTGTTCGAGGTAACACTGATACAACTCCACGGTGGCACACAGTATTCCCGTATGTACAAGTTTTTTTTTTGGTTTCCATCTATCTACAGTATGAGCGAGAGAAAGCTAATCCAGAGGACAAAAGAGGCCCGTTTCCAGTCCAGCTGGATTCGGCTCTAAAAGCGCGGAGTGTAAAATCTTCCCGAGTGGTCCTTGATATCCAATACGCCCCAGAACTCCCGAGACGACAAGGGGGGGGGATGTAAAAATCACAAGTAAAAGCCCTATAACGCCCAAAATCACAAGTACATCGACAATCTCTCTTACTCGGCCTACTCGGCCTGCTCGGTCTGCTCGGCTTGCTCGGCCTGCTCAGTCTCCTCAGTCTCCTCAGTCTGCTGGGTCTGCTGGGTCTGCTGAGCCTGCTCAGCTTGCTCCAACGCAGCCCTCTCTCTCCGCCCCTTTGCCTCGGCAATCTGCTTCTTTCCGGCCGCTGTGCGTGAGTATTTGGTATAGCCAGGCTTGGTGACCCTGTAATTAGGACGTCGAGACGCTGATCCGGGCTGTTTCCCTGCTTCAAGCTGGCGCAATACTGCGTTGCGCGAACGTACATGGCGGGCGTGGTCGTCAACCTCGTCTTGGTCTATGCGGAGGTGCTGGGCTGCATCGAGTTTGAAGCGCTCGGATGAGTCCTCGTCGACCAGCGCGAGGACGTCGGATTTTTCGGTGTAGTGGGGTTTAGGGTTGGGGTTGTGGTCGCGGAGTGAGTTCTCGATGGCCTGGCGGGTCTGGTCATAGTCTGGGTCGGCGTCTAAGAAATTGAGACCGCTGTCGATGCAAACGTAAGCTCTCTGCCTAGCGGCGTCAAATTTTTGCTGGAGGGCAGTTAGCTACTATCTCAACGGCTTGCTGTGGAGTGTTTCAATACATACCTGGTACTCATTCTCGAAGTTATGCTTCGTCGCTGCCGTCTCTCGCTCCGTCTTCTCAATCTTCTGGTCGTACAGCGCGTTGATCCTAGCAATCTCCTCCTCCAAACGCCGGTCCAACTCCGCCTGCACCTCCTCAAACTCCGGACGCTGCTCATGGTAGGTCTCGCCCGCTTTTAGCTGCCTTATGGTGCGGTTCCCCATGTCATTCAGCGCCGGCCTCACCACCCGAGCGACCACGCGAAACGACTTCTTCAGCTCCGCCATTCTGGCCCAGATGGCCTGGGCCTTTTCGTTGTCCTTGGCAGGCCGGTAGACAGTTGACGTCCTCGGCTTTGGTGCGGCAGGAACGGCAGGAGCGGCAGGAGCGCCGCCACTCGCCTGCCCGCGAGTGACTCGCCCTTGTGGAGCCTCCGGCTCCTCGACGAGGCCCTCGGCCTCCTCGCCCCCGTCCTCCACCCCAACCACCCCGTCTTCCACCTCCTCACCTCCCTCATCCGCCTCCGCCGCCTCCACGACCGGAGCCACCACAGCCGGAGCCACGACAGGAGCAACGACAGGAGCCACGACAGGAGCCACGACAGGAGCCGCCACAGGAGCCACCACAGCCGGAGCCACCACAGCCGGAGCCACCACAGCCGACTTGGCGCCCCGCCTCGTGCTCATATGGAAAGCCTCGGTAGGCACTTTCGCCGTTCGAGGCTTCTTCTGCGGACCAGCCGCAGAAGAAGCCTCGCTGGCCTTTCGCTTGGGAGGCATGTTCTGCTTGAGGAGTTAGATTGATGGACTAGTAGCCTGGGTTTGAGGTGGGATGTGAGATGTAGGAAGGGGTAAAGATGTCATCTTTAGGAGGCAGAGAGATGGGGCTGATGGCTTGCGTTTTGGGATGGGATGTGAGATACATGTGAAAGCAAAAGGACCCCTGAGGAACCAGACATGTGGGCTAATGGCTTGTATGTGTGATGAGATAGGAGAGGTATGAGAGGTATGGGAACTGAAAAGCCCCCTTTTTCAAGAGCCAGGCACATGGGCTAACCAGCTTCTAGCTTCTTTTTTGCGGGTGACATAGGAGAGGCATCAGAGATGCGAGAGCTGTGTTGCAATTCAAGAAAAAGTCGTAACAGACGAAAAGGGGTAGTCGAGCCACAGCCAATGTCTCCAAACGAGGTTGAAAACCCGAAAGAAAACAGCTCGGATGGCTCCAAAACACACTTCTGTCACTTACAAGGTATCTTCTCACTAACGAGATTGCGGTCCTGCGACCTCGTCGTCGCTGCTGGTATGTAAAATGGTAAGTGTAAGTGTAAGGGTAAGTAAAAGTCTCGCTGTCGCTGTCGCTATCTCTGATATCTGGTGTCTTCGGTGCAAAGGGCAAGGAGAAAGAGGAAGAAAGGACGAGCAAGTGTAAGTGTAAGTGTAAGTGCAAGTGTAAGTGTAAGTGTAAGTGTAAGTGCAAGTGTAAGGGTAAGTGTAAGTGTAAGTGTAAGTGCAAGTGTAAGGGTAAGTAAAAGTCTCGCTGTCGCTGTCGCTATCTCTGATATCTGGTGTCTTCGGTGCAAAGAGCAAGGAGGAAGAGGAAGAAAGGACGAGCAAAGATATTTGAGAGTTTTTGTGTGTGTCGAAGGCGGATTGGGGACGCTAGGAGGGTTTTGCATCAATAAGGGTAGCTGATATTTATGTGTTGGGTTTCTATTGAGGTTGTTGTGAGATGTGAATATTTTTTTCTTCTTTCGTTCTACACAACACAACACCACACGATTGGATCAAAACGTTCATTCACTTTTTCCAGCCCAGCGAAGAAGATGACAACAATAGTAACGACCGCCCCCTCACCCAACCCTGTTTTCCGTCCGTGAGGATTTGATGCCTATTCCCATCTATTATACCAAATGCTATTGAGAGTCATATGCGTGTGCTCGTAAAAAATTTCATGCTATTAATAGTTCCTATGTATTTTCCCTAGGCGATGTAGAGGGCCTGCTGTTCAGACCCAGGCCTAGATTTGGTGAAGTAGGGTTCCTCGAAGTAAGGAAGCGGTCGAAACTCTCGGAGCGTACCATGGGGCTGGGGCTCGAGGGGAGACTGCCAGAGCGCATGCGGCGGAGGATTCTTTCGTCGATGATCTGGCCGGCACTGGGGGCGGCGGTGACGACGGTGCCGGAGGAGGCGGTGGGCGGAGGTGTGGGGCTGCAGGTTCGGAATAGGGGGTGGATGTGGTCCTCGCTGGACGGGGATCGGGGTGAGGTTGGTCGCGAGAATGTTGGCTGGGGGAGGGGACTTGGGGGGGAGCTTTCGGGGGGGCTGTGTTGGAAGAACGGGCCTTCGAGGGCTTTTGCCGGGGAGGGCGAGCGGCTTCCGGGGATGGGCTCGAGGATGGGGACTTTCATTGTTGAGGGGGAGGAGTGGAGGACCGTTTCTCGGATGTGGGGGCCGACCCCGGATGTGTCCCAGGAGTCGAAGGCTTCGTCTTGGGAGACTCGACTTGATGATGGGCTGTCAGAGGAAGAGTTTTTGGAATGGCGTGGGAAAGAGTGTTGGCGGCCGACCAGCTTGGTCCTGGATAGCGAAGGTCGTCGTACTGTGGATAGGGAGGAGCGTTGAGAAGTGGTACCTTCCGAGGCTACTAAAGAAGGTGGTGCCGAGTATTCCGACCCTTGGAATGGATTCGACTGAACCGTGGTCGATGTAGCTGGCCGAGTCTGCTCGGCCATTTCTGATGGCACATCCGGAGTGCTAATCAAAGGCATTGGCGCATCCTCAGGAGCCGGCTTTTTTGGAATAGATAACAAAGCATAGAGGAAGGCTTGCGCCAAGATATTGAGACCCCAGATGACAAAAGCAATGGTAAGATACGCTGCGGTTGTTCGTCCCAAGATCCGTCCCGACGCCTCAGTCAGGCTACCCTTACTCCATCCTAGGGTAGCCGCGACAAGCACGCCAGCTAATGTTGATGGTAGTACGCCGAAGCCAAGAATGAAGCAGTACCGCCTCTGCTCCCACCTGAACTTGCCATTCGATTGGGGGTTATCCTCTTGACAAGCATAACCGACGGCGAGGAAACAAAGAGTGCAGAATGATACGACTTGACTCGTGGCTGCCACTATTGAAAGGGCATACGGCCTGGAAGGCCCAGTAGCAAGAAACACTGCCAAAGCGATGATAAGAACTGTGGTGGCTATAGTCAATACGAGGGCAATGCCGGTTATGATCCGTAAGGGGAGACGTATGGGGGTCGTGCGTGTTGGAGTCGCGGCCCTTGGGTTCGTGCTTCTCGGGGCAATAGGATGGTATTCCATCATGCATCTATCTTCTCGACCCACCAGTTCTTATAGCAACAAGGCTCAACCGCGTCGTGATCCACGATCTCGAGTGAGATCCAGTGCCTATCTTCCTCGCTATCGCCGGGTTGATCGAAGCGATCACGCTACTACCTCCACAGGCAAGAGCCAGCGAGGACAGATGGCAGTGATATAGATCGCTGTGGCGTTCAAGTCGGTAAGCTCGAAAGCAGTGTTGGCGATTGACTGAGGACGAATTGGCTGGCCGATCATTGGCTAGCGGCAGATATAATCAGAAGACCAATGGATGAAAGATTCGAGGAGAAAATGGACAAGGTGTGTTGGTCAGACTCAAACGCGTCCGAAATGAAGTGCAAGTGTGTTTGTGTCAGAGGATATGCAGTAGTATTCATGTGATGTGTGCTCGTACACTCTTCCTACATATGGACGGGGGTTCAATGGCCAGAAGATCAATTCGGGTCATACGAGGCCAGAAGGTCAAGTAAAGGTAAGATCGTAAGATAGGCTTTGTGATCAACAATCGACTATATTTGGCCACGATGATGATGTCGTGTCACATGGGGAATATGTATACAATACGACTGAATGGGATTTGACGGTGAGCGAGGGAGTAGAGTGATTAATCCAGCAGAGACGACGGGTGGAAAGGAAATGGGAATGGGAGAAGAGACCATTATGATGAGCGTGTTTTTCCCGGCCCAACCGCAATAGTGTTTACGAGATGCGTGATGCCATGTTTTGCTACTGAGAACGCGAAGACCGGGGGGTTCGGCCGATGCAGGCCAGGATGAGCGAATCACGGTAACGCGACAAGGCGTCTTTCCATCAACGGCCGCGGGCGGGGGCTTTGGCCCGTAAGGCCGATAGAAAAGAATACGGTACAGTACGGAAGTACTAGTAGATAGATAAGGTAGATACTAACTAGAAAGTACCTGCTGTACAGTACTAGTAGGTAGATAAGGTAGATACTAACTAGAAAGTACATACTGTACAGTACTAGTAGGTAGATTCGATCGTTTCCAGCAGTCCGGAACCGAGATCGTCGTCCATGCAGCAAATCATCCGAAATAAGACCCAATCAGAAAACAGTAACTACAAGTCACTACGAATTATATTGTAGGGTAGGGTTGCGAGTAGGAGAGAGAGCAGGAAACCGGGACTGGCTTGGTTCTAATGGGCATGTTGTCTTCGTTCGTCAGATATGAGTGAAACATGCCTTCTCCAGTTGCTCCCCGGCAAAAAGAGCCTCATGAAGAAGAAGCCCAACGGTTGGCCTCTCCGGTAAGACACTGCGCCACGTTTTGATACTTGAAAACATCAATCGATACGTCAAGGTAAGGTGGGTACCAGGAATCTATTATTGGAACATCCAACTATTTGGGTAAACAGTCTGAAGTGGTTAGCAATCCGAAAAGAAAACGAGTGTGTTGGTTGATCCCACAATTGAAGGGTTTCCCTTGCTCTTATCAAAAGAGCACCTTCGTCCGATATGCTGTAGGCATTCATAGAGCCCGAAAGCCGCCAAAAAGAAGTAGGCGAAAAGTAGCAATGTCCAGACCCGATCAGTTGAACGTCATCTCACATTTACCTGCCTGTGGGTTCTGGAAGCTTAGGCCTCGGTGAATTTTGAGAAAGTGAGCGTGCAAAGTCAAGAAAGGATCCAAAATGTCTTCTTCCAGAATCCTTGACAAAGGTAAGAGTGCATTACGAATGCAACGCATCATGAACACTAACACTCTTCACGCAATTGGGAAATACTCGATAATGGAAACCCCTTTTGAAGAGCCTTTGAAGCAAGCTTGGGTAGATCATGCCCAGAATGTCGGAGAGAGACGAGAAACATTGACACTAACCTCGCACATCCATTGCCTTGCACTTGTAGATTGAAGACGTACATTGTTCCAACCGAGACGATGCTACCAGATGGCCCATCAACACCCAACGATATGTATCAGTATGTCGGTTGACAATGGCCAATCCTAATAATTAAACACGCAAAACTTGTAAGTCATTCTGCATCGGGTGAGAGCACAGGCGCCAGGCATACAATTTTCCTCAAAAGGAACATTCGGACTGTCGAAGAAAACGAGGGAAAACCCCCCCTAGAATGGAGAAACAGAGACACGTGTTATACTCTCTTGATGTTCTCAATCCTTGGTACGAAGAAGCTTCAGTACATGCAGGGATCAAACATCTGACGTCGGAGTCCTACTGCGCGGGCTTGTTCTGCTCAGAGTGCTGCGACAATGGCCATATCACAAAGAGTCAGGCATTCGACATCTAGCATTCACACAAAGCTCACTTGATACCGCGAGTATTCGTTGGAAGTGAAAACACAGTCACCCTCATGTGGATTCACTGTGGCCTGTTCAGGTTAGCCGCTGCCGCTTGGCCGCCACATTTGGATCATCACATTCACGGCCCTTCGTCTTCAACATCACTAACACCCACATTTATCGTACGCCGCTATCATTATATCGATCCAACGTCGCAGACTGAACGCTCGTTAAGTCCTTGACAATCTACTGCCAACATATCTATTGGTCTTCTATCTCAGCGACTCTACCGTTCCGACTCTCGGAGCAAGCAGTGGGGCAACATGAAGCTCACTTTCAAGGTAATCTAAAAACCGGGTGCAGGCTACGTCGATCTTATACTGAACTCTTATCGACTCCAGGATCTGAAGCAGCAGAAATTTGTTATTGAAGCTGAGCCTTCCGAGACGGTACGCATTCAATACCCGCGAACTTACCTCCAAGAGTCATCGAAGCAGTACGGTGGACGCCTCAACTTTGCTGACTGCTGGTATCGCTGAACAGATCGGAGGAGTCAAGGAGAAGATTACAAAAGAGAAAGGATGGGAGGCAAGCACGCAGAAGCTCATTTACTCTGGTGCGTACAAACCACGCAGAAGGAAGTGATGGAACTTATAGGAAGTCGAAACTTTCTGGTGAAGAAATATGCTGACCGGTTTCCCCCCTTCATCAGGCAAGATATTACAAGATTCAAATACCGTTGAGTCATACCATATCGAAGAAAAAGGGTTCATAGTTTGTATGACGTCGAAGGTACGATGCCTAAAATCTCTCGAACCATGCGTCTATATTCTAATCTGGGAAACAGCCCAAAGCAGCCCCTGCCAGCTCGGCAGGTGCCTCCACCGCCAAAGCTCCCTCAACACCTGCCCCTGCCTCCGCCTCTACACCTGCTCCACCAGCGGCTCCCGGCCCTGCATCAAGTACAACATCAAATGCTCCAGCCACACCATCACCTGCCCCCGCAGCGTCAACCGGCACAGATGGAGGAAACTTCAGTGACCCATCAGCTCTTACCCTTGGTGCGCAAAGAGATGCTGCAATCGCGAATATGGAGAGCATGGGTTTCCCGAGGGCAGATATCGACCGAGCTATGAGGGCGGCGTTTTTCAACCCAGACCGTGCTGTGGAGTACCTTCTTAATGTCAGTATCGATAGGACATTCTCTGACTATGCATAGCTTACTGACTACTTATAGGGTATCCCTGAGAATATCCAACAAGAACAACGGCAAGCTCGAGGAGGCGCAGTCGGCGGTACAGGTGCTGCCACCACCCCCGCCGCACAACCAGCTGCCAGTACCACCCCTACTCCAGCAGGCCCATCTGCCGAAGGCGACCAACCCATCAACCTCTTTGAAGCCGCCGCTCAAGCCAACCGTGGCGGAGCTGGCGGGGCAGCAGGTCGTCCCCGCGGCGCAGCTTCCACCGCCGCCGCAGGGCTTGCGGGCCTTGGTGCCGGCGCTGGTACTGAAGGAGCAGGAACCGCAGCCGGCGGTCTCGGCAATCTTGATTTCCTCCGGAACAACCCCCAGTTCCGACAATTACGCGAGATCGTGCAAACCCAACCGCGGATGTTAGAGCCGATTTTGCAGCAAGTGGGCGCGGGTAACCCGCAACTTGCACAGCTGATTGGGCAGAATCCGGATCAATTTTTGCAGCTATTGAGTGAGGATGCAGACGGAGACGCGCCGATGCCACCGGGAGCACAGGAGATCAGTGTCACCGAGGACGAGAGAGCGGCAATCGAGAGAGTAAGTATAATCTATACCCACAACACCCTTGTTCCCATTTTCTAACAACCACCAGCTCTGCCTCCTAGGATTTGAGCGCGACCTGGTCATCCAGGCCTACTTTGCATGCGACAAGAACGAAGAGCTAGCCGCGAACTTCCTCTTCGACCAGCCTGACGATGGCGATGAGAACTGAGATGGGGCTTTTACTTAATTTTCGTATTTCGAAGCACAAGTTCCATGTAGCTACATGCACGCTAAGGCTCTGAATTCCTTCTGAAGATAAGACACGTGGGAAACCTAGAGCGAGAGCGACCGTGTCATCTACTTTAATGGTTCGAAAAAGCGTGCACAAGGTATGCGCTTACATGCTAGCATTAGTGTAAGGCGAGAGGGATTCGTGAATGCAAACAGTGATCAACTTCTCAGCTGCAGCCTTCGTGCCCGCTTCGTCCTTGACCTCCGTGCGCGTTTCCGAGGGGCCCGCAAACGCTGGATCGGGACTTGGCATGAAAATGGCTGTGGAACATCTGCGCTGATTATCGCTTGTATTTTCTCAAAGCTCCACCAATCCTGCATGGAGGATCTTTCAAACTTGTTACATCTAAAGGCAAGAATCCCTGCTATCAGCGACTACTCCTCAAATACACCATCTCCCAAAAGTATCCTTACAACCCCCAAAGCACCCACAACTCCCATCCCATCCCATCACCACCACCGCACCATCCGTCCATCCTATCCTAACCTAACCCCCAAACCCCACTCCCATCCCCAGCCCCACCTCACCCCCCACACCACCTCCCAACCTTCCAAACCACCAACCCCTTCCTCCCCACCACCCTCCTCAACGTCCCCCAAACCCCGTCCCCCCCAAAATCCAAATCATCCAGGTTCAAATGCCGCTCATACCTCCACATCTCCTCGAGCTCCAGTTCGTTCTCCCCCCCTGGACTTGTGCTTGCGCTGGCCCTCCACTTGTCGATTTCGGTGCTGGACCATGGCGCTACTAGTGCTGCTGTCTTGCCCTCGCCGCATTTGCCGAGGCTGGTTAAAATTTGCGTTTTCAGCGCTGAGACTTCGGTGCCCATCATGTCGACTGTCTTCAAGGCTTTTTGTTCGGCTAGGTTGTTGCCGTCGAGTAGCCATATTGGGGGGCTGTATGTCCGCCACCAGAAGGCCTCTTCGCCACCTGTGAAGACACCGTTCCGCTGTTGTTGCTGCCCGAGCCAGATTTGTGCGGGCACGACACCGCCTTGATGGTATACCCCCATCAGGATGCCCAAGAATGCGTTGAAAAGGACCCAAGATGCTAGGAACGAGCGGCGGAGGGTGAAGGATTTGGGGAGCGTGATAGAAGAGAGGATGAGAGGGATGGCGGGGAGGAGGAAGCGGGGTTCTTGGTGGGGGATTAGGGAGAGGAGGGCTGTGCCTGTGAGGGCGGAGAGGAGGGGAAGTTTGGATAGAGAGAAGCGCAGGGGGATTAGGAGGAGTAGGGCAGGACCGAGGAGAAGGGGAAGAGAAACGAAGAAGTGTGTATAGAGGGGGTGGAGGCCGTGATGGGAGAGGTTAGACTTGGAAGTGTTGTAGAGGAGGGAGTTTAAGGGGGTGATGATGGGGTGCGACAGGATCTGATGGACGATTGTGCTCGAGGGGCTGGGGGGGGCGTAGAAGCTCGTGTCTATTACTATGGCGAGGGCGGTGGCGATAGCGGTGGTGAGGGTGAGCGCAAGGAGTGAGAAGGGTTTGCGGAGGAAGTGGGGGAGCAGGTACAGCCCTGGGGCGATGAGAAAGGCGGGGAAGGTGATGCGGGTAAAGGTGCCGAAGGTGAGGAGGGAGCCGAGAAGGGCGGAGGATACGATAGAGGAGCGGTGCTGAAGGGGAGTTAATCTTGGCTCTAAAGGGATAGAGATGTGGGACGCGCAAGACCTTGTTATCCAGAATCCTCTGTATCATAACCAGGCTCCATGCCACAACCAACGTCTCAATCGAATTCGAGAACATGTGGGTTTGGTACGTCCATGTAACGTACGACGAAGCCACCAATATCACGGCCAGTCTTCGCTGCCGAGGGGACTGGACAAGCTCATGTATCGCCCAATCTTCCAGTACGAAGCTAAGGATGAACATGAGGATTCGCATGGTGTAGTATACGATCTTGGGAGCTACCTCCTCTTTCCCGGTCTCTGTCCATACCCATCGAAGCACGATCATGGGGAGGCCATATACGGGCCACAGTGGGAAGACACTCCGTACAGGATGGTCGGATGTGAACTCCCATGTTTTGTGATGCGGGAAGGAGAAAATTTCGCCTGAACATTTCGAGAGATTAGCTGAGTGGTGGTAAGACATCAGGAATTTACGATGAAGCTCCAGCTTTAGCTCACTGCTGATGCATGCAAAGTGCGCCCATACATTACGAGCTTGTAATGCCTGGCTCAAGATCCGGTTCAGGAACGGGACTGAATGGCTTACCAGCAATGACCTCGGGACCCTGGAAGTTCTCGTCCGGATGGATGTAGCTTGGCGAGACGGCGAAGTAGAGTCTTACCAACAGTAAGAGAAGATAGGCCCGCCTCCACATCTTACCAAGATCTCAATTTAGGTAGAGTGAAGCATTTTGATTCGTCAAGATGCCATGTTTTGGAGACGGGATCAATCTACGATAATTACATTGTAAGAGTGTTCGAGTCTGTTTCTTAAGATGACCAGAGGTTATTCTATGGGAAATTGGCGTATCAAAGAAAAATCATATCAAGTCTCTGGAACTGGATTACGTAGAGACAGATTGTGCGACTATGGTACTTCAGACTGAACGCACCATGTACCGGAGCGACAGCCGATACTCGTATAAACGTCGTCGTCAGCTCTTTGAGCCCAAGATGTGGAACGCGTTGGATACCGGTACGCGCCAAAACCCGACGTCATCGCGCGCCCCAATCACCAGATGTATCTAGAAATTCTGTAGAGAGAAGCTGCTGTCTCAAGTCCATTTGCGAAGCTTGCGCGATATGAACAGTTGGACAAAAAAGACATATGGAGCTGATTGATCATGCATTGCCACAGCAAAACCCCCCAAAGAGTTCGACAACTAACCTGGCGTACCTTGCTATCGGGCTGTTGTTTACTGACTTTCGATCCCTCCTGGTGAATGGGAATTGAAGCTTAAGCGGCCTGAAGCCAGCAATGAAAGGAGTCAGGAGCCGATATCTCAATCGCTACGCTCTAATATGGTTTCAGGGCGTTTATAAGGATCGCTTTTTCACAATGATCACAGCATCGGGTCTCCAACGTATATTCCAGCGCCCTTCCCTTTGTATCGGATCCGAGCCTCCAACAGTGAATCAACGAAACTGGAAGGCCCCAGAATATTTTGAAATTAGAAATCGACACCTTTCATGTAATAGGCCTCATCCTTTGCTGGATGGACGGCTTCCCTGCAGCCCCTGACGCTGAACAAACTCTGTCGGTGTAAGTTTGCCAATCAAAATTCAGATCACAATATAGAAGATCCGTCAAGTTCTTACAAACGGAATAAAGGTTATTACCATGGTCCAATGCGTCAACGTAGACTTTTATCCAGCATAACATCAAAGAAAGAAAGCAGGGGAATTCCAGGGCTGCAGCAACGTACTCAAGGTATGCGGTGTGACAGGACACTACATCTGGATAGGAACTTTAGATGAAAAGAAGGAGGTCACAAAGCTTCGTCTACAGTGAAGACTTAGAACGATAAGATTGATGGAAAGAAAACCCTTTGCTATCAACAACTCTAGGGGTAATCTAGACCGCCGACCTCGTGAATCCGCGAATAGACTATTAAGCTATATTTATTTACTTGCTTCTGATGGTCTTCCCAAATATTGAACGCCACAGACACAGATACATAACTGTTCTGTCTGTAGATTAGCATTTGATGCATCAGTAAGAATACAGGGTTCTGCATCGGCGTCTTAGCTAGGGGACCGTGTTTGACGGTACTCGAGAGTCGCCAGCGCCTGAGTTCCTGCCGGCCAAAGCCATGATTGTTATAGGCTTCATCAACTCAATCCAGATCCGTGATCGAGAGTCTCGTTGTCTAAGTCCGCGGCCCAGAAAGCGTGGTTCTCAATGAAGAGATCGACTCGTAGACGGTCCCTATACGAATCCATGTTGCTTTTTATCCTCATATATGATGCCCAGATCTCCGGCGGGGGGTTAGAATCACGGAACTCCTCACCTGGTCTCGTCCGAGTTTGACCGTTGTGTTGGTAGATGCCCTTGCAATGCGGTTCGAATCGCAAAGGGCGTCTTGGGGATGTACACATCTGCTCCAGTCTCTGCAGAGCAGCCTCGACATTGCAGGTCCCCGAAAGGATGGGACCAGAACTGTCGGTCGGAGTGTTTGGTGGAGTCATGCCTACTGCGGTAAGGCGAGCTGCTGTGTCTATTTGTGGCATTTTAGATTCTTGAAGTATCGATTAGTTGACGAAGGTGGAGACTCTTGAAGGTGCTTTTTGGAAAAGTCAATCGAGGCTGCTCTTGTAGTTGTTGAGTGGATTGAATCAAGGCGGTCCGAGTTTCTCTTATTCAATGGACAGACAGACATTCAGACATTTTATATTCCTGCCTGCAGTATAACCATATCCAAAGCTTGTTATCCATGTGACAAAGCCACCCCTTCTACTCCTTTCTTAAGAACACAAACCGGGAGCCTTAGTTCCGTTATGCTTGAAGATGACTATGACTGTGAGCTATAATGTCGTTAAAGCAACAAGGCCATTGTTCTTTCTATGTCGAAGCACAATTATATAGTCAGGAACAAAGTAATTTTTTAGTCTTTGTGGAAGCATTGGTAATAAGACATTCATTGTTTCTACTCGATGCCCTGCACTCATTGAGCCGTGTGCACCAATCACGTCTCAAGTCTCAGAGTGATGATCCTTGCATGAATGCGATAGTAGAACGTTCGTCGACGAGCAGACGGGGATGAAAGTTGAACATGCTTGAGAGAGCTTCTCAATAAAAACCAACAAGCTTCATTACTTCGAATTCAGATTACCTCCATCGAAATGGCTATGCAATTCTCTTTCACGAGCCACAACAGAGAGTCATCAAACGCGTAGCAACCAACTTGATATATCTGTAGAGAAAAGTGTCGAGCTTTGCGGCCGCTGTGGGTGGAAGTGCTGTTGCTCTCAGTAGTTTCATAAAATCAATCACTTGCCCTCTTCGATGAAAAACAGATCTCCATAGTTGGCGGTTGTCCCGTACTCGTAGATCTGGTATCGGGAGCATCCACAGGCTTCTCAAGCGAGAAACCTCTGATCGAGACGGTTGTTTTAGGATACCTTACGCCAAAGAATGCTGGTCAACTTGTCCGATCTGGGTTCCTAAAGCTGCGCCTTCCCCCAAACCTACCTATCAAGTCGGTACGATTGCTGGCTTGTCCACCAAGAAATGACTGTCGATGCAAGAATCTTACAACAAAGCTCACTCATGCAGAGAGAGTAAATGTTCACATTTGTTTCCCCCCAATCTGTTCCACTGCACAACACATAAAGGTCCAGTTTAATGACAGCTAGCCCTCTCAACCAGAACCAGGCTGCAGCCATATTCACTTCACTAAAGCAGCAAGCAAACGTTTCAGTTCAAACACAAAGGAACGAAAGTATTGACGCTAGAATAGTGGGAAGAGAGTGACGCCTCCCATACATTGTTCACCAGGCCAAATGCGTGATAACATTCACCAACAATACTGTGATTTGCTGCGGAACTTGGATGAATCCGTCCTTGTCACTCGCTTACAATACGCTATCCCACTTTTGGGAGCGCTAAGTGCTGGACCGAAGGACCGCTGCTTTAACATATCAGTCATCACATTCACCAACATGAAGCAAACTACAACATCCTTCTTTCTTAACGCCAATCACTTTCACCCACGCCTACTTATCAAGCTCTTTTTTCAGCATCGTCCACATCCTCATCCACAACCAAGAGCACAACTACGACTCTTGCCTTACTTCTTCCCCCTTCATCTGCGATCTCCACCTTAAACGCCAATCATAAAGAATATTGACAATCAGCATCATGTCTGGATCCCAGATAATCAAGCTCACCAGCCAGGACAATGCCGAGATCTCAGTTGGTAAGTTCTCAGTGTCAACCGCCGCCGTCCGTGGCATCAGACTGTCGCCTACTAACACGGGCTATAGAGCGTGAAGTAGCTGAGCGTTCGATCCTCATCAAGAACATGATGGAGGATATTGGAGACCAGACTGTCGGCGAGGCTATTCCTATCCCGAACGTAGGTCGATCCCAGATTCCTACAACCTCATGGTACTTAGCTAACCTGGCATTACAGGTCAACGAGGCCGTTCTGAACAAGGTTATCGAATGGTGCACCCATCACCGTGCTGATCCTCCAGCGACTACCGACGATGATTCCGACTCCCGCAAGAAGACTACCGACATTGATGAATGGGATCAGAAGTTCATGCAGGTTGACCAAGAAATGTTGTTCGAGATCATCTTGGTACGTCAACAATGTTCCAAGACTGCCTGTTCAAAGCTAACTCTCGCTGTTACTTAGGCGGCCAACTACCTTGATATTAAGGCGCTCCTTGATGTTGGATGTAAGACTGTTGCCAACATGATCAAGGGCAAGTCACCTGAGGAGATCCGTAAGACTTTCAACATTCAGAACGATTTCACCCCAGAAGAGGAGGACCAGATTCGTCGTGAAAATGAGTGGGCCGAGGAGTAAGCTCTTATCTCGTCGAAGCTTTATCGGCGGTCTAATGCTAATTGTTCAACCTAGCCGCTAGAAACTACAAATTCGGCCGTTCCATGGTACATCTACCGGCAATTTTTGAGGCCTCTGTTATGCATCGGCGGTTATGAGTCACGGACCTGCCTGGCGTTCAGAGAGTGATTGTCTTTCCTATGTTGGCTTTTGTGCACGCTGGTGCGTTATGAATCCATACTCTAAGTATGGAAATATGGAGGCGTCAAATCAACGGTTGCGTCTCACGTAGATACCTAGTAAATGAAAGGTAGTGTCTTTCAAACACACTGCTCTTTCTCGTGACAGATGTTACAGTGGAATGGGATATGGCCGCTGATCGCTGCCTAGACTCAGCGATATTTACAGCCTTCAAACAATACTCTCTACATACAACAACCTGTTAACATATTATGCTTGGATGTGGTCCGACACGGAATTGACAGTTAGGCTTGCACGGTTAAGCCCACGTCTCATCTTTTCTACAGGCCCTCAATGCATGGTGTATTTTCGATTCAAGGCACAATATAAGTTCCGCAGCCATGCTGATTTGGTTTCGTGACCTGATCTCATTGAAAAGTATTCGCAAGCTCCAGCTTGTACATGACACCGATCCCTTAGTACCACCCCTTCCTATGCATTTTCACCTTCCTCGCATACATCACCCACCAGCCGAATCAATATCCCCACAAGACCAGAATACCAGATCAAGAATCGATGCAGCCCCCTCTCCGGCGAGTCGTCTAGATACCGATACGAGTCTTGCGCCAATGTCTTCGCTTTGCGTTGTATCTAAACCACACCAGATGTCGTTAGCTGTGTTTCTTTCTCGGTATCCTGACTTTTATGTATGTCGCTGCCAGAACTCTGGAGTATAGCAAACGGTAAAGAGGGCCTACCGGATTGTGTTTCCCGTTCGTAGACGAATCCACTGAGGGATGGGACGGTTTTGCTTTTGCGCTTTTGCAAGCTTCTGCTTGGTGCGGAAGGACTTGTGGGACTAGGACGTAGCAGATAGCGTCAGTATATCGCCAGAAATGACGATTACAAACGGCAGGACGGAGAGTTCTTACAGGCATCGTGACTGTGTTGGCGTTGATGCTGTCGAGGAGGATCAGAGTCGGGTGGTTAGGGCGGATTGTGTGGGTGGAGGGTTCTCGCTTAGCGAATTAGCGGGAATGGAAGATCCCGTCTTTGGTGCAGAGTCACGTGATATCCTATATTTGTTCCGAGTCAGGCAATCGTCATAACTCGGAGTTAAGAACCTTCAGTCCGATGTCCTAATCTCTACTATGACTCATGCCCCATTTCAAAGGTCCACTAATCTGCATGATCGCAGGCAGCAACGGACCGATAGTAATGACTGTATGGGATTGACTGTACTTATGTACTTCACCGCCAAAGACACCAAACCCGGCATGAATGCAGTGTAATCATCTCGGTTAGGTAGGGTGAGGGTTCTGGAAAATCCACTTGTGTAACTCCGTACAGAGCACTTCAATCACATCGCAATAGAAGAGTGACTATTATTACCACTATTCCTCAGCTTTGCTCGCAATACATACCTGATGGGATTGCCTGGACAATGGCGTAGACGACCGTTTTGTGCTTTGATTTAAGGTTAAGGTGCTTTGGGCTTGGGGATGCCTTATCCGTGCCCCTCACTAAGCTCATTCTTCGCTTACGGAGTACCCTCGACCCCAATCTGCATTCAATCGGGTCACTATCACCGAGCGCTTAAGAGACTCTCGTTTCGCTTGCCGGATGACATTGTTTCCGTGTATACGAAAGTACTACTGTACGGAAGTACATAATTCACTAATGTCGCAACGAAATGCCATGATTGAATACGACGCCTCCAATAATAATGTTCTTCGCAAGGTACTTCACATTCCATTTTGCTCCACCATCGCTACATCCCTGACAGTCCGAAGCGTCAAGCTAACGCCTCCTTCGTTGACTGATAAGTCTTGCCATCCCACGTTCCGGGGCAGGTCTACAAGTATCGACGGGGACCCCTCCTAAAGCTCAACTAGGCAGACTTTAGACCTTCCTCGAGGATTGGATATTCCCCAATAATTTGTACCATAATCAGTCAAACGCTCTAATAGTCGCTGAGCAGATAAAAGCTGGCTGGCATTTGGAACCTCGGTCCGCCATGGATTCCACCGGCGGAGACCTTAGCCATGCGGCACGAGAAGTGGACCTGAACATGGAAAAGCCATCAGTGCCGGGCTCGACTAACGACCGGTCGTCAGCCCTCGATGAAGTCGTGGGAGAGAAACAAGAGCTGGATCAACACTCGTCCGGATCTTCATCCGAAGATGTCACCGGAATAGAGAAACTTGACTCACGGATAGTAAAGGTTGGAGAGGTCAAGGATGGGGAAGAGGCATATGCCCATCTCCCACCACACGAGAGGGACGTTGTGAAAAGGCAATTGGACATTCCACCGGTCACAGTTACCTACAGAACTCTGTACCGATATGCGACAAGGAATGATCTCTTGATTATAGTTATTAGTGCAATATGTGCCATTATTGGAGGTGCTGTCATGCCTCTTATGACGGTAAGCGTTCCTTTGAGGGACTTCATCTAAAGCATACTGGCTGATAGTATGACAGGTCATCTTCGGCCAGCTGGCGGGAACTTTCCAAAACTTCTTTAACGGAAGCCAACCGGCGTCACACCTCACTTCATCAATCTCTCGCCTGACTTTATACTTCGTATACTTAGCGATCGGAGAATTCGTCACCATCTATATCTGTACGGTTGGCTTTATCTATACTGGGGAACATATTACCCAGAAAATCCGAGAGCAGTATCTGGCGGCCATTATGCGTCAGAACATTGCCTTTTTTGACAAGCTAGGCGCTGGGGAGATTACGACAAGGATTACTGCAGATACGAACCTGGTACAAGATGGCATTTCTGAAAAAATTGCTCTTACGCTGACTGCAACTGCAACATTCGTCACAGCCTTCATTATTGCGTTCGTCAAGTACTGGAAACTTACACTAATCCTATCCTCAACAGTGTTTGCCATCGTTGCGATAATGGGAACTGGTTCCACTTTCATCGTCAAGTATAATAAGCAATCTCTCGCATCTTATGCCTTGGGCGGAACTGTGGCAGAAGAGGTGATCAGCTCGATCCGAAACGCCACAGCTTTTAGTACGCAAGACAAACTCGCGAAGCAGTATAATGTACATCTACAAGAAGCCGAAAAATGGGGTCTCAAGCTCAAGATTGTCCTGGCATGTATGATTGGTGGTATGATGGGAGTTATCTACTTGAATTACGGGCTGTCCTTCTGGCAAGGGTCTAAATTCCTTGTTGCGGGAGCTATGAGTCTTTCGGATGTGCTCACTATCATGTTGGCCATCATGATTGGAGCCTTCTCGTTTGGCAACGTCGCTCCTAATGCTCAAGCGTTCACCACTAGCGTAGCTGCTGCCGGGAAGATTTTCAATACCATTGATCGGATTTCGCCATTGGATCCCATGGACGATGCTGGGGAGAAGCTTGAGCATGTAGAAGGCACAGTCGAACTGAAAAATATCAAGCACATCTATCCCTCGAGGCCTGAGGTGGTAGTCATGGAGGACGTTAGTCTCGTTGTCCCTGCCGGGAAGACGACAGCTTTGGTCGGTGCTTCGGGATCCGGGAAGTCTACCATTGTAGGACTTGTCGAACGTTTCTATGACCCAGTTGGTGGTCACGTGTATCTCGACGGTCATGATATTTCAAAGTTGAACCTGCGGTGGATGAGGCAGCAGATCTCCTTAGTCAGTCAAGAGCCAACACTATTCGGCACTACCATCTTTGGTAATATTCGCCATGGACTCATTGGCACGAAATATGAGTTCGCCGATGCTGAAAAGCAGAAGGAGCTTATTATTCATGCCGCAAAAATGGCCAACGCCCATGACTTCGTCTTGGGCCTTCCCGAAGGCTACGAAACTAACGTGGGAGAGCGCGGCTTCCTACTTTCAGGTGGTCAAAAGCAACGTATTGCCATTGCCCGAGCTATGGTAAGCGATCCAAAGATTCTCCTACTTGACGAGGCTACTTCCGCATTGGATACCAAATCCGAGGGAGTTGTACAGGCAGCGCTTGATGTAGCGGCGCAGGGCAGAACTACTATAGTTATCGCCCACCGCCTTTCAACTATCAAGACAGCTAACAACATCGTCGTGATGTCTCAAGGACGTATCGTAGAGCAGGGAAGTCACGATGAATTATTGGAGAAAAGGTCTGCATACTACAACCTTGTTGAAGCACAACGAATATCTGCAATGAAGGAAGAGAGGAACGCATTGGAGAAAGTAGCCTCTGACGAGACAGAGGAGCAGCTAGACAAGTCGGTCTCCGTAGGAAAGGAGGCCCCTTTTCAGATTGACCCTGATGATGCCAACATTCGGAACAAGCTAGACCGTACTACCTCCGAGAAATCCATATCTAGTGTGGTATTGCAGAGAAGGGCAGCGAATCCCGGAAGCCATTATTCACTGTGGACTTTGATCAAAGTCGTCGGCAGCTTCAATAGGAAGGAGGCTCATCTTATGTTGGTCGGTCTGGTCTTCTCCATCATTGCCGGAGGCGGAAACCCCACCCAAGCAGTCTTTTTCGCCAAGTCGATCCTGGCGTTGTCCTTACCTCCCAGTATGTATGGAAAGCTTAGACACGATGCCAATTTCTGGTCCCTAATGTACCTCATGTTGGCCATTGTTCAGTTTCTTGCATTCTGCGGTCAAGGCATAGCGTTTGCACACTGTTCCGAGCGGTTAATACATCGAGCAAGGGATCAAGCTTTCCGGACTATGCTCCGTCAGGATATCGCTTTCTTCGACAAGGAAGAGAACTCTGCCGGCGCCCTGACTTCGTTTCTTTCAACAGAAACAACCCATTTGGCTGGCATGAGCGGCACGACTCTCGGGACGATCCTTGTTGTCACAACAACTCTGGTAGCCGCTATCGTGCTGTCTACCTCCATCGGTTGGAAACTGGCGCTCGTTTGCACCGCGACAATACCCATATTACTTGCTTGCGGATTCCTTCGATTCTGGATGCTGGCGCAGTTTCAATCCAGGGCTAAAAAAGCATACGAAGCCTCAGCTAGCTACGCTTGTGAAGCCACTGCTGCTATCCGAACAGTCGCATCATTAACAAGGGAGGAAGATGTCTGGGAGCACTATCATCAGTCGCTCGTGGACCAAGGCAAGAAGAGCCTGCAGTCCATACTCAGGTCCTCTCTTCTCTATGCTTCATCTCAGTCTCTGATGTTTCTGTGTATCGCGTTGGGCTTCTGGTATGGCGGAACGCTTATTGCTCAACACGAATACAATATGTTTCAATTTTTCCTCTGTTTCTCTGCCATCATCTTTGGCGCTCAATCAGCTGGAACGATATTCTCCTTCGCTCCGGACATGGGCAAGGCAAAGCAAGCCGCGAGAGAACTCCAAGTCCTCTTTGACCGTAAGCCAGAAATTGATTCCTGGTCCCCAGATGGCGAGCGGCTTGATCACATCGAAGGCACAATCGAGTTCCGAGACGTACATTTTAGATATCCAACCCGACCAGAACAACCGGTTTTGAGGGGCTTGAACCTCACCGTCAAGCCAGGTCAGTACGTCGCGCTCGTCGGCGCAAGTGGCTGCGGAAAATCGACGACAATCGCACTCCTAGAGCGATTCTACGATCCTGTCGTTGGCGGTGTCTTCGTCGACGGCAAGGAAATTTCGAGTCTGAACCTTAATGAATACAGAAGGTTCCTTGCGCTTGTGAGCCAAGAGCCCACATTGTATCAGGGATCGATTAGAGAAAACGTGCTATTGGGTTCGGACCGAGAAGACGTCCCCGAGGAAGCCATCGTACAGGCCTGCAAGGACGCCAACATCTACGACTTCATCATCTCTTTGCCGTAAGCTCCCCTTACCCTATAGCCTACCATACCTAGAACGAAAACTCACCTCGCCTTCTAGTGATGGCTTCTCCACCATCGTCGGCTCCAAAGGCTCCATGCTCTCAGGCGGCCAAAAGCAGCGCGTCGCCATCGCCCGCGCCCTTTTGCGCGACCCCAAAGTGCTCCTCCTCGACGAAGCCACATCCGCCCTTGATAGCGAGTCTGAAAAAGTGGTGCAAGCGGCCCTGGACGCGGCGGCGCAGGGACGCACGACGATCGCGGTGGCGCATCGCTTGAGCACGATCCAGAAGGCGGATATGATCTATGTATTTGATCAGGGCAGGGTGGTGGAGCATGGGACGCATGGGGAGCTGTTGAAGGTTGGGGGGAAGTATGCCGAGTTGGTGAATTTGCAGAGTTTGGGGAAGACGGGATAAGTGGTTGAGAAGGGGGCGGAGGGGTAGCATAGCGATGGTGTTTGGCGGGAAACTCAGCTCGTCAAGTAACGATGACACTGTTTTGCAAATATGGGCTTGGATGGTGGGACTCCTTTCTCTCCCTATATATATTATACCCTCTAGTAGAGGGGCAGGCAAATGCATGTTTTCCCCCTTTTGGACCTTCTTTTGCATCACATTCAATGATTATCTATGAGAACAGACGGTAATGACTGCCTCCTCACTTCTCCTGCAATACGCCGAATCGGTCAGACGTGAACCATGGTTTTTGACAAATCAAAGACATTCTTTGGACAGCCTTTTGGTTTCCACGGGTGGGGGCATCGGCGAAGACGCCGACCTGATCACCACATCACCCTCATCTTTGACTATAACCTGACAAGGATGCCTGTTCAAAAATTAGACTTTTGAAACGTAGGTAACGCGTTTGTTAATGGTAAGCGCTTTGCGAGGCTTTGGACTTTAGAGGCCCTCTTAAATCCGCGCTTCGAGCGGTTTTATTTTGGGCTTCAGCTAAGATCTTTCGAGGCCTGGTATTTTGGGGGTAAACTGATAAAGGTTGGTCTGCGTTGGAACCAAGGATGTTGAAGAACATCAGACGCTGTCCGACGGTCCGACGGGTGGTACTGTGTCATTGAAACCAGACGATCGCCCAAGGAATCAACATCCGATTTCGAAAACCATATTGACTCAGCGTACGGAGCCTCACGCAGCTCATTGCGAAGGTTTTATTCGCCTGGTTCAGGAGCTGCGACGTCTCAGCCTTGAGCAAAAGATCGTAGGTGGCCGAAAGCTTGGTGGGAAGCGGCGAGGGGGGTGGATTTGGGGGGACGGTAATGCATACTCACCATCAGCGGGCCTAACAGGAGCATGTCTCTTCCACTATTTTAGTAGATTCCCAAAGACGGAAGTCCACGCATTAACGAGATCATCCTCGAGTCAAACTTGCAGACTCTGTACGGGTTCTTTCCATGTATCAATTCGAAGATCTTTGCACAAGGTCAGCTCAATAATGACTTGGGAATCATGAGAGATCTTCCCGCAAGCCCCAAGCTCCATACATCAGCACTCGGGCCATGCTGAGCATCAAATACGACTTCAGGAGCCCGGTACCCAAAAACCTTGGCAGGTCCGCACAATTCGCTCAGCAAGATCTTTTCCCCAAAACCAATGAGCTTCACTTGGTGGTTATCAGGCGCATGATCCGAGAGAAAAAGGCCGACTGGATATGACAAGACATGATATCGGGGGGCCTGCGCTTTCAGAGCTGACCCGTCGGTCGATTCGACCTGACCGATCCAATAGTCGTCTGATATTGGTGTATCATCAGGCTGCAGTGCTGTCGAGCGTGTGAACAGATTTCCGCTGGTTTTATCGAGTTACCGGGAACACCGATCTTATAGATAGGCACGCGGTATACGATGTAAATTATTCTTGACTCCAAAGCCCAGTACCACCTTAAGTTGTTGGAAAACGACAAGGGCAGCTACAGCCGAAGGCTAAGAGAACCCATTTCAGGCACCCACATGCTTTCCCTCGGTGCTCCCCCCTGCTCCCTTTCCAGAACGCCAATAGCAATCTATACACCCCGAACTTAGGATTTGTGATTACCGCTTTCGTTCAGGAAAGGGAGTAGGACCGCTTTAGGGGAGGCATTGGGGGATGAAAGGGCGAGCACGAGAGAGCACGGGGGAGCATTAGGGAGCCTGAAATGGGTCCCCCACGCTTGGGCGATTGGGAGGGACGAACCAGTCCCTCCCTGCCAAGACATCCCTGAGCACATAGCCCCAGTCATGAGCTATGCATCAAAGTGTGAACGTGCAACGGTCTTCCAATATGCTCTTTGCCGTTTGATGAGCAAGCTGCGCGGAGGGCAACATTGGTTTTGCGATACTTCTTAAGTATCAGCATATGTTAGCATCAATTGGACAATCTTGATTTCATTGCATGGCGGGTGGAATAGAAGCTCTGTTACCCATGAGACGACGGTGCAATTAAGTCGGGTGAAACGAATTGGTCGTCTACCAGAGGAATTTGAAGACTTCGTGACAACGTGGAAGCTGAAGCAAAGGCTGATACATCTTCTGGACGCAAATTCTGGTACTGGGTCCCGACACAATTTTTTAAAGTAACGAAATAACCCTTTCGTAAGTGCCATGGGAGAACAGTGGCATTCGAAGAATCATTCTGTTCCGGTACTTGGTTCGCGGCTGTGAAATTTCCTAGGTGGTGTGTTTGGCGATGTATTACCCAATTGAGACTATTGAAAGGATAAATCTGCGTTGTCCGAAGCACATGCATGCTTGACTGAAACTTGTCAGTAAGCCCATCCTATTGACTCCTTCGATCGTGACCACGATAATGGCTGCCTCCTTTCGCATAAGCCTCGAGGCTGTATATGGCATGCCGTAGAGCTTACCATGGCTTCATCTGCCGAATCGCAATGCAATCCGCTTTCAGGACGTTTCTCACTCGCTCGAAGCTCCTGAGTCTGAGATTAGACCGCTCCAATTGCAGTATTGATTAGGATAATACATCACATAGCGACATGACTACAACCACAATAACTTTTCACGCTTCCCAAACCAAACATGAATGTCAAAGTCAGCTAGCGCTGTTTCCCACGCTAGTCGAGGCGAAAGTGAGTAAGATGAGTGCAGCTCAACTCTACGAAGACCTTGCAAAGAAATATATAAAACATAGTGGGAATTTGAACATATTGCATTACGCTGGAAACTTTGACCTGGCTCCTTCTGATCCTGCTGCGTTTGCGGATTTAGCGTCATGGGTCCCTGACTGAAGAATGAGACTGCGTCCCCTGCCAATCTGCAACAGAGCGGAGGACAGCTTCAAAGCCACGGCTGATTCTTGTCCTTCGAATGGCGATTTCCATTTCGATAAAGAGGAGAAGCATCTTAACGTGAAAAGCAGAATGATCGATGTCATAAGAGATGTAGAGCATACAGTGTGTGAGATCAATCCAGTACTCCTCGTAGCTCAGGAGGATGTTTGATACAATTTTCTCGGATTGGTACGGTCTCGCTATATCACCGTCAAGAGGGGACGTTCAAGCTTCTTTGCGAATGTTATGGAAATGGGGAAATGAATGGTGCTTACAGGACCGCAGGGGTAGAGCAGCACACGAGGCTCAAATGATGGAAACACTTCGTATCAAAAATTGTGATCGAGGCGTAAAACCGAAAATCGTGGCCCACTAATCAGCTAGAACCGTCGGTGTGTCGATGATGAATTCTGATCACACGCCTCGGATTATTCGATTCCAGGTCTTATACCTACTTCTAGCGACATGCTCGGCATCTTGATTTCACCCTTGTGGCCGAATCGCAGAGCTACATCCTCAAACATCAATGCAGCATTTCCATAGAGTTCTACCTCATTCCCTCCGAAGACCCCAAAGCAACGTCCTTTGGCTTCGTCTTCACTGGCATATTGAGTAGAGTTCACAAATAAATTGTTGTACTCTTGCATTCGTTGATGGAGGGTTTGTTCAATCCTTGGGTGATGAAGGGTGAGATGCACAGGTCAAGAACCAGCCCTACTCAAGTTGTCTCAAAGCTTTATGAATGCTTCCCGTCTAATTCCCTTTTTACCTCATCCATGAGAACTTTCCTGATGCCGTCCAAACCGCCGCTTTTCTGTATATACATGTGTCTCCTCGGAAGATACTCGAGTCCAATAAATTGAGGAGGCAGAATATCTTTGAACTGGAACCCTTTTTCATTCACTAGTGCCAACTCTACAGCATGACTGAATTTGGCTGGGTGTGCTGTTGATAAGGCCACGTTGTGTACGCCCGGCGCCGCCTTCGCTGATCGCAGCGCCGCAGTCACACCAATGGCAGAATGTGGGTCTAGAATATAGCCTTTTGAGCTGTTGTTGGGCCATCTGTAGACATTGCGAACAGTGCCTACCGTCTCCGCATCTGAAACGCGCTCCGACGCGAAGTCCTTCCTCGCGGCTTCGAGCACTTTCTTTTCGACCCTAAAACCTCCTTTTGCCTTGAATTCGTGCTGCCACTCCTTGACCTTTAAGCCCGCTGCACTTCTTTTCTCCTGCAGATTACCATCTCTGACACCGAAGCCGTAGACATCAAATGCAATGAACCACAACAGCCGCTCAAAGTTGCTGCTCACAAGAATATCCATCGCCGGAGACAATGTCTCCTTTACGCCCTCGGGGTGCGCCTTGGCCCCCACTAGACCCCCCTCTGCGGCACCATTGGCGACAGGTTGCCTCTCATAGGCGCCAGTCTGCCAAAAGCGGTGGAGAATATCGTTCTCGTTTGTAGCGATAATGAGTTTTGAAATAGGGAGTCCCATACGCTTAGCAAAGTATCCCGCTAGAATATCCCCAAAATTCCCTGTAGGGACAATAAAACGGATTGCATCGGTTGAAGGATCGAAAATCCCGGAACGGGTGAGGGAAAAGTAGGATGCGAAATAGTACGTGATTTGGGCTAAAATGCGCGATATGTTGATCGAATTCACACTGCATAATTTCAGACTCATGTTTGTTGAAGGGTCGGCAAAGAGAGCTTTCACAAAGTCCTGTCGGATCCCGTCAACATGTTGTCTTCAGTGAGCATGGAGAAGGGTGGTGTACTTGACAATCATCAAATGTCCCGTCGAGGCTGAGACAGTGCACTGTAGAATCCTAATAAGCTTATCTGCAAACTAATCTCTGAAATCTAATCGTTGCAAACCCAATGAGAAGCACAACTTGAGAGTTAAGGTTTTCGAAAGACATACCATTCTCATCCCTTACTGTCGTCATCTGCGCCTCCTGTATCGGGCTGACCTTCCCGGTCGGATACATTATAAATACCGAGACGTCCTTTTTACCCTTTAAGCCGTAGATCGCTGCAGAACCAGTATCTCCACTCGTAGCTCCAATAACAGTTAGATGCTCCCGATCCCTACCCGTCTTCCCCTTATTTCTCCTAACAAGAAAGAACTCAAAAAGATTACCTAAGAACTGCAACGCAACATCCTTAAAGGCAAAGGTAGGCCCGTGGAATAACTCTAAGAGATAGATTTTGGAGCTGCCGTCTAGTGTTATTGTGGGTGTTATACTAGGTACTCGGAAAGTCGAATACGAATTTCGGATAATATCCTTGAGGGCGGTGGGCGGGATTTCGGCTGGCGAAATATATAAGCTGAAGACTCGAAATGCGAGATCTTCGAAAGAAAGGTCGAGCCAGTCTCGATGCCAATTTGGCGGTAAAGAGGGAATCTCTTCTGGGATGAATAATCCGTTGTCTGGTGCGAGGCCTTTAAGGACAGCTTCCTCAAAGGAGAGCTGCTCAATGTCAGCATCTAGAATTGGCTTACTTAGAAGGTGTACGTACGCCATAAGACCCTCCGCGCGTGCTGAGATATTTCTGCGACGCGGTATGCGAAGCCATTGGACGTATGGAATAAAGGTTTGGTGCACCTAAACTCCACGGTGTCATAAGTGATAAGGACAATATTATGGGTGGAACGAGATTGTAGCTAAGAAAATGTGCGCAGACACGCAGGTAGCCTCGGCAGCGAGATAAGGCTCGCGCCAAGATATGCGACAGCCGCCAGGCTGTGACAGGCCATAAAGTTAAGTATAAAATCAACATACATCATAGGTGTAACTTTGAAATGGACCTTCTGCCTTGGAAAGTAACGGGTCAAGGTTAACGGGCTTCGAATAAACAACCAACGCAATGTGACTACCCGGACTGTGGTAAGGTGTTTAAATTGCGTGGAAATTTGCCTCAGATTCAGTGCGACTCGTACCCAGCCGTAGCTACTAAAGATATTTTCTAACACATTCGCTAAGTCTGGTGCCTAGACCAAGCCCCTCACTTGATGCCTGCGCAGTTCATGTCTGTCGGGAATGCTCTGGGCTAGAGATACCTCGAGGCTCAACCGAAAGATGAACGGTTTGGGACGCTAAACCCAAAATGGGCTGAATTCGCGAATCTATCATATTTTTGAAAGCCATGTGCTGACTTTGATTTGAATCTTAGCGCATGACATCGCAATTAGGTCTAACTCTGAAGCGATATGTCCATTTCACCAACAAGTCCGAGCGTGTGGCCCAGGGCAACGGAGATTGAAACTCCATGGGTTTCTCGTCCGACTCCACGTCTTTGATTGATTGCGCCAGTCTCATCGGACTAAGTGCGATTAGCAAGGCCGTCAGGCGAATAAAAGGGGCACATATCTGTCCTTCGTACCCTTCAGAAGAGCAAATACCCTATCCAGCCAATACAGCCGCAGCCAGTAGCTTCAAATTTGTCAAGCTAGTGACATTGTAGCATCCCGTAGGCCTACCCTGGTAGAAACAGGCGCCGTAATCAAAATAGACGGCCTCAACTCCATTCGTTGACATTGTATGCACTAGGCTCTTGACATCCGTTGTCGCTGTTGCGTTATAGATGATGATTGCACATTGATCCGCGTAGCCGCTAGGCAAGGCCTTGATCGTTGTCACATTGTGGTAGCTGGAGAGTGCATTCTCAAATTCCACCATGGTGTCACAGTAATCAAAAAGCTGAATCGGGCCAGCGGCTCCAGGGTTGAAAACAACAGGCGTCACAGTTGATGGGACTTTCGCGTAGACGTAGGTTGAGATGTTGTGGTAGTAGGTCAGGATAGAATTGGTTGCAGCATCCGCACCTACAACGTCGTCGAAGAAGATACCTCCGATAGAGATGTTGGCTTTGGTGTAAGATGTCCATTTGGCGTAGACGTCGATATCCGAGGCAACCGAAGAGTAAGCGCGACTTGCATAGGCGGTATCGATGTAGCCTAATGTGATGACGTTCGGGTATTTGTTGAGATTCGAGATGCCAGTGATGTAGTTGGGATCACTGGGAAAGGATGCAGTGCCAGGTCCGCTGTTGGGATTGATGATGACTTGCCATTGAACAGTTGGATACGCTGCGATGGCCGCGGTGACATTACTCCAAGCAGATGCCGAGGTTCCTGGATAGATATAGAGTGGCAGAAGGATGAACATGGATGTCGAAGGCAGTGCAAGCCAGCACAGGGCAAGGAATATGAGAGACTTCATGTTGGCTTGTTCGTCGATTGGTGACCTGCTGGAAGCGTAAGATAGTGGAAAGATTTGGATTTTAAAATATTATATCATACCGTTGGTATATATACTGGCAGAGTCAATGATTTCCAGCTCAATTGTTGTCACAAGGCCCCCAGTTAAAGATCTTGTACAGTTTGTCTGTGCACAAAGCCTGGACCAAATGAAACTTCTCGGCCGAGCAAGGCCAGATGGTTGTATGTCAGAAGAGCGAATGGAACGCCTCACGCAAGGCCAGAGAAGGTTATTCGCATATACCTACCACCCTGTAGCCAGCAGTACGATCATATGCCATTGTACTCGTATTTATGGCTCAGTCGCACTCAACATAATATTCCCTAACACATTCTAACTAGGCAACATCTTTCTTGTGTCACAACACGTTCCCTTCGGGCCTAGCGCAGCCTCTGAACATTACATAAATAGTGTTTCTCTTACCTTTCTTCTTCTGTATTCTTAAACTTCATTTACAGCTACCTTCATAGAAATAAACATTTCATTCACGGCTTCACAGGTCGAATATCTTGGCACGGTCTCAACAAACTTTATCTCAAATAAAGATTAGAGAGTTCTTGCTTATATATACTAGGTTAGATGAAATAAAGCTAGAACTTAAAATGATATTTTCAATCATCTACAGGTTCTTCCTGCAGTGGGCTGGACATTGCATTAGCAAAAAGCCTCTTGACAAGGATTATTTGTATGAGAGCGTAAGCCAGCTATACCTGAACAAGCCCGGCAACGCTTAAGCAATGTCCAGCCCGCTGCAGGAAGGACCTGTACTTAACATGCGGTCATGTATGAAAGCACTTGAAGACAACTCTCAGACAATGCATCTACAATATGAGCTCGCCATACTGTGTTGTGAAGCCTGTTGAAACCATACCATGATCGAAAATCTATGTACATCGTTCTACTGGAGCAAACATGACTTGCATCAATATGTTGGGGGTTACTTGATATATGTAGGCACACTGCATCCATCCTCATGGGAAAATTGCTTGCGCTACTATCTCACAAGTGCACATCGTGCCTCTCATGCAAATTGACCTACAACCAAGCCCATTGCAGCACCCTACACTTGCAGACTTTGCCACCTGCCAGATTCAAACATGCCCCTATAGACGCGCAGCGACTCCCAATATCACCCTCAACCTAAGCCGTCGCCACCATCCTCTCTACCCCAACCCTAGGCCTAGCCCCACTCTTCAAAAAGACATTCCCAACAGGAACACCCCCCCTCCCTACATCAACAAGCACCGTAGCATTCATCTCCATAAACCTCCTCTCATTCACCATGATCTGCGTCATAGCCTTCAACCCATCAAAAAGGTATCCAAAAGTCCACTGCGGCCCCCTCGCCGGCGGCAGCGGATCGTTAAATATTTTGAAATACATATACGTATTGTAAAGGGGGGAATCGAAGACGACCCCAGGAGGGATAAGGTCACCGGCGCCGAAGGCGGCGAGACCGGATTCGGCGAGGCATTCCATGATGGTCAAATAGACGCGGTTGGGGAGGATGGTTTCGCCGTATAATTGGTAGGCGATCGAGACGACGGGGGCGTTTGTGGTGGGGGTTGAGAGATTGGTGGAGGGGGAGGTGTAGGTTTGGTAGGCGGGAGTGTTAGGTTGGAGGTTGGTGAAGTCGGAGTCACGGATTGTTGACCAGGTGCCCAAGGTGAAGTTTGTAGGTGGTGTTGCGATTCGGAGAGTGGTCTCCGGGACAGAGCCACCATACTCGGAGAGGAGCGCCGTCTCCGTCAAGTAGCCAAGAGCAGTGAACCCCCCATCGTTCGCTCCGTTGTTGCCCCGAGTAGGTCCTATCGCCAGCGTGCCGACGAGATTTTTATTGAACTCGAGTCCGAACTCCGATTCTTTGAAGATACCGGTTCTGGACATAATGAGTGCTGCGTAGTAAATACCCCAGATGACATAGTACCGATCTATGGAAGGCGAATCATGCGGTACGAATGCAATGCTGACGCTCAGATAACCGGGCTCTGAGAAAGTACCTTGGATTTGCTGCCCGTTATAGTTCAATTGGGCCATGAGGACGAGTGCAGCTATTGCATTCATGTAGACAGAAAGGGGGGGAATGGGGACTTGGAGCACTACCGGGTTGAGGACATTGAAGTTGGGACTTATGGCTTCCAGAGTGCCGGATTGGGTGCTGTTGGTTAGAGCAAGGGGGTTCGTGACGTTGGCAGCATTGTCATTGCTGAGCGAGGATGAAATGTTGTTAAGGCCGGACTCAGTAGGCGTAACGAGGTTGATGGCATTGTTGACGGGTACAGTCAATGCGCATGAGAGCCCAGTAAAACAGCACGTATAGAATCCAAGAAGGTTCATGTTGGATAAGAATGTCTTGGATGAGCCGTAGCTGTCACTGTACGCCATGATGGGCATTCTGAACGTATATATATATACCTCTCGCCAATTTTGCATCTTGCGCTTGCCGCTGAGGGCAGAACAGAGTTGATACTATTGCATTTCTGGAAGAGGCGACAAGCGGTTGTGCCCTGAACGCCGGAATGCGAACAACCGTCCCCACAGCATCCATAGATCATCCAGCCTCACAAGAAAGCTGTTCCGATAATGCAAAAGATCCTGACAAGTTCTTTTGATGGAGATATATCTGTATAGGGCAGATTTCTTGTTGATACATTGCTATTGCCGCGGGCGCCATGTTTGCGGTCATGCGCCACACTCACCTTACATTCAGCGGTATTTGAAAAAAGGACGAAGCTGCGACCGGAAATTCACTTTGTCTGACGAACGAACTTTCGATTGTTGTACCTTCGGCGAGCTCATTGCTTTACCTAATCTTGTTCTCACGTGAGCAGCACAATCAAGAAAGCAAGCATCCCTATCAGTTTGACCTGGCGTCCTACTGTGCAAACCTTGTTCAGCTCGTGGCATGACGAAGCACTTGCCATACGTGCGGCCATGGAATACGGAGAGACCGTTGTCGCAATCGTCTCTCCTCAAAGCAAGCAGGCAGAATAGCATGCTCACAGATAGTGCGCAGAAGATCCCTCAACATACGCGTGCACGACCCATGTGTCAGCCACGCACAGGCGAGCGCGATCCATTGAGTATGACAGCATGACGTCGCAAGCCTCTCCAGCACACAGCCATAGAAACGGCCACTGATGGAAGTATGAAGCAATTCAACAAGCGCAATTCCGCCTTCAGCCTTTACTAGAGTCTTCCTTCAGGGCAACAATCCCATTAAGCACAAGTGTGCCCTCCTTAGTATTCTTATCCACACAGAAATAGCCCATACGCATGCCTTGAGAACGAACCGTCTCAGGACAATTGGTGCCATTATCGTGAGCGGAAGGATTATCCGAACCACCACCCAAGCTCTTCTCCCCAGCTTCAGCAGGCCAAGGCGCGCGGCGTCTAATATTCTCGAAGCCGGTTTCGATTATTGCGTTAGGGAAGATAATTTCCCACTGAGGGTTTATATCGGTTAAGAAACCATTTGGTTGGGCGGAAGGGTTGGGGAATGAGAAGAGCGAGTTGATGACTCGAACCATAGCTTTGATTAGACTTTGGTAGTGTAGACTGAATGCTACCCAGTGTATCCAAAGAATCATCAGATCAGAGCCTGACGCCTACGACAACAAGCATTCAAGCTTGGGTATTCGCTTACCCCTTGCTTTGGATTGGTCCCATCAGGGGGTTCCTCGTAATTCGCATGGACGGCAGTTATGAGACCAGTCTCAGAGTCTTTCTCGACGGAAGTCGCTGTGATCAGCAATCTACGGTCTTGCCTGGTGCCATGCGGAAATAGTCGGAACCATCGATCTCTCGGAAGTCATTCGTTTCAATGAAGACGGTCTTTGTGAAAGGAACGAACCTAAAGAAAAATAGCGTCAGTGCGCGGTCTTTTCTTTTCCCGCGTATGACGCAACCGTAGGGCGATACTTACACCATAGACAGGATCTTTGGAGAAGGGAACTTCTAACATCGCCAAGCGGTCTTCCGGGAGATTGTCGATAATGACCTTGACCGGATCCAAGACCAGCATAAGGCGCGGCACGGTCTCCTCAAGATACTTGCGGACGCAATGCTCGAAGCGCTTAATACTAATGACCGTGGTCGCCTTGGTGACTCCAAGCTCGTTGACAAAGGACAGGATGGCTCCAAGAGGTCCTCCGCGACGACGAAGGGCAGGTAGTGTGTATAAACGAGGGTCATCCCAACCTCGGACATGGCCATCGTTGACAAGCTTTATGATCTTGGGCTTGGAAAGCACGATCCCGCTCACACTGAGTCGTCCATATCTAGCAGGCGTTAGTTAAACTTTCTCTCAATTGGAGATGATGGAGTCGACAGCATACTCTCTTTGCATTGGCCCGTACACGCTAAGCTCTTTGTTGAGCCACTCGTAGGAAACTCTGGACAGCTCGAATTCAGTCATACACAACGAATGTGTAATACCTTCAAAGCTGTCACAAAGGTAATGTGTAAAGTCGTATGTAGGGTAGATCTTCCACCTTTCGCCCGTTCGGTAATGATGACCTGTGTATTCCTCGTCTTCCACATCATCAACATCTGCTTCATCATTTGCCGTGGCCTCTTCTGGCTTCGATTCTTTGTCCGTCCCCGTTGTAATGTTGATTTTTCCTGTGGGATTCGATATGCAAATAAATCCCACATTTGTGGGTTGCCGTCTTCAAGATTATGCTTCATTCGTAGAGCTGCCTCGTTCGAAGCGTATTTACCATCTCACATTGCTCTGAACTCCACTAGGCTTTCGGCTGGTGGTCGATCACGGTGTCAGCTAGTATACCGTGGCGTCTTCCCTTCGCCACCTTCTCGTTGGCTTACGATCTCGGATTCTGGGAGGATCTGTCAACTGGGTCGGATTCACAGGCAGCTGTTCGGAGTGAGCGTACTAGTGCAATGGCAGACGTATGCCTTCCCTTTCTGGATAAGGTTTCCTGCAAGGCCATACAGGCGCTCTAAATTGTCGCTTGAATATGTCACCTTCATTGGTGTGAAACCCAGCCGACGAACTGTCTCTTCGATCGAGTCATCGTACTTCTTTTTCTCCCCCGTCGGGTTCGTGGCATTCAAAAGAAGGTAGCAATCTCCACGGAATTTTGCAAAGCCGAAGTTGATAGCAATCGCTTTGCTGTGGCCTATGTGTAGAAATCCATTGGGTTCAAGGGGGACTGTATTGTAGAAGCATTGTCAGTGCCACTCATGCCCTAGACACAAAAGGTTTGCCGGGTGCTTACATCTTATCTATGTCATCGGCATCGACCGGTCTTTCTTTGTATACATCTGAAAGAAAGCCAATCTTGAACATAGAGTCGGGTTCTGTCATTGAGGGGTTGGGCACATTCTGAGTTCCGGCTTTGGACGCCGAACTCTTGAATGACGGCGCAGTCTTCCGTGAGTCTCAAATTGCGCTTTCCTTCTTAAACCCTTTCTTCGCTTCTCTTTTTGCATCCTTCTTTGCGCCCTTCTTTACTTGACCTTGGTAATGGTTATTCTCGATTCGTCCGTGAAACGCTGATGCGGAACACGCATCTGGTGCCATCCCACAACTTCTGAGTCCGAGACTTTTTCCCATTTGGAGGCCTCGATGAAGTGTTGGGTTTTGATGAGTGGGTTGCCGAGGACGTGAGGGTCGAAGGTCATTGTAATCTATTCGTCGGCAGGCATGGCTTCCCAGATCTTGCCGAAGAAGAAACGATAGTTCAAGCGGACTGTAGGGGCTGTACAGGCTCGTAGTCGTTCCCAGTCCTACGCACAGCAGGTTAGTCAGTTGTGGAATGAGAGTGTTAGTGCGATTGCAGCATTGTACCTTCGAGTCGTAGCTCTCTGCCCATTCGACATAGTCTGCAATGCAGGAGTCATTAGCCAATGTATTTCAAAGAAATGCAAGCTCGTACCGAAGAAGTTGACCTGCTCAGGAATGAGACGCATTGTAGACTTTGGCGAATGGAAGACAGGTGCAGACAATAGCGAGTTTCAGAGGATTCTGGCAGGTGTTTTTCGATCACTGGCGAACTCTCATATTTGTACTGAAGTAGTCGTTCGACATTGTCGAGTTGTCTTCAGATGATACCAAGAGATTACTTCGATCATCGAAGCCTACATATTCAGGCAACAGAGGCTTGACTCTGTGTTAGTTTACGAATCGACCAAAATGTGAACACACTTTGAAACAATTCTATTCAGGTATGTATAGCATATTTCAACAGTTCCTCATGTTATGCATACCTAATTCTTTCGATTGCCATGGTGGTTTTTCAGATGTGTGATTAATTACGTCATAACATATTTCAACACTTTCATCCCTCTCATATTATCGTTGATTGCGAAACCTGTGCCGTTTTTTATTTTTTGCCGAGAGCCCCATCAAAATTATTGGCGAATCTGCAAAATAAGAACCAGAGTTGTAAAATCGACCCCACTGCCCCCCCCAGTGCTTCATATGTAGTATGTTCAATGCTTCATATGTAGTATACCCAGTGCTCCATATGTAGTATATCCAATGTGTCATATGTAGTACCGTTGGGTGCGAAACCAGTATTGCTTTTTAGGATTTGTCGAGAGCCCCGCCAAATTTAGTGGCGAATTTTCAAAAAGTGCAAAATAAGAAACCGAAAATCAACCCCACTACCCCCCCCTTATTTTGCACTTTTTGAAAATTCGCCACTAAATTTGGCGGGGCTCTCGACAAATCCTCGACAAATCCTAGTAAAACGGCACAGGTTTCGCAATCAACGATACTACAAATGAAGCACTGGATATACTACATATAAAGCATTGAATATACTACATATGAAGCACTGAGGGGGGCAGTGGGGTCGATTTTACAACTCTGGTTCTTATTTTGCAGATTCGCCAATAATTTTGATGAGGCTCTCGGCAAAAAATAAAAAACGGCACAGGTTTCGCAATCAACGATATGCGCATATCGTACTTCGATTGCCCATGATTGCTTTCCGGAAGTGTGATTAATTATGTTATCATAAGGTATCGTTGTATGCAAAACCTTGTACGTTTTTTAGAATTTGTCGAGAGCTTCATCAAAATTAGTGATAAATCTTCAAAAGTGCAAAATAAGAAAACAGAAATTGTAAAATCAATTTCACTGTCTCTTTCATGTCGTAGCATTAGAAATTGAAGTTATATTCATCTTAAGACTAGCTCTATCACTGCTGTCACTGCTGTCAGTCTCAGTATGTCATCATCACTTTCTTCAATGATGCAAAGTTATATTCATATTCATTTTGATTATTCAGACTTCACTGTCTTCATATTTAAAGTCATTGAAGTCAGCATGACTCAGATCAAAAGAATAAGAAGAGCATACATTATTATTGATATGATCACTGCTTTCATAGACGAAAGATCTTTCAAGCTGAACAACTATCATGCAAAGCAGCTCATTAAATATCTGTATCAACATCTTACTGTTTATCAAGATGAGATGATTTCATTTCTGTTTGACAAGTTCAGTATAATCATCAATCAAAGCACTGTATTCAAACTGTTAGTCACATGAAAATGAAGCAAGAAACTCATCAAATGCATGATAATTTAATGAAGTGAAATTTTAAGAAAGAAGTGAAAGTTTCATCTGACTGATTAAACAGCAAATCAGCTGATGTTTTTGAATGAAAATGTTGCATGCAAGCAAACAGATAAAAATTAAAATCAACACTTGAAACTTTTATGTTGATTCATTAACTAAATGATCAAAAGTATGACTGATCTTCTATTAAAGTTTCTTTACATATCAGTTAAATGTTTAAACAATTAAAAAGATAAAGCATAATATTAATATATATAATAAAGAAATATATGACATGAAAGATGCATCACAACTTCATAATTAAAACTATTTTTTGAACTTCATAAAAATCAAAGTTTTTTTTCAATGCACTTTAAATGATTTTAAATCTCATTTCATTATAATCATAAATAATGCTTAATTGATAACAAGATTCATCTGTACACGATGTTGATTATGAATCTTTTGATTCTATTTTATTTCAAATAGAAGTCAGAAAAATCAAGAGATTTCAATTCAACGCAGTTCAAATGATATTAAAACATGTCAGAATCATGTCTAAATGATATAATCAATGAAGATCAGAGTTGATAGTGCTTGATCTTTAGAAATAGCTATAACTAAATATTAAGAATACAGAAGAAGATTGATACAAAAGCTTCTTATTTATGTAATGTTCAGAGACTGTGCTAGATTTGAAAGAGATGTATTTGTAACATGAAAAGAAGATGATGTAAATGAACAAGATGTTGATGAAAGAAAAGAGTGTTAAGAAAGAAAAAGAGTGTTGAGTCATATCTGAGTCAAATTTGAGTCAGATTTAGATCAGATTTCGACTAGATCATTGACTAGCTCTGTTCAGTCTTATTGATCTTGATACGCTTGTAACATTACTCTCTTCTTCAAAAATTCATGTTTGCATAAATGTAGTTCATTTGTTCACTTTTTGTTGATAGTTATTTTGATATTTAGCGCGATTTGCTTGAATATAGCTTATGAAATTCATTCAAAACTTTTTCTGAGTCATTGAATTTTTCTTTATCAACATAGTATCATTTGTTGTTTCTATCTAAATCTTTTCATTTGACTTTGTACTGTATTTGATCTTGATAGCATTTAAAGTTCAATATATTATTTATTTTTCAATGTTCATCATCTTTGATAGTGATTGATCTGAGTGATTCTGAATGTTGTTCTGATAGAGAATCTTCTGAATACAATCGTAGTAGCTTCAAGCTGAACATCGAATGCAGATGCTTCATGCTGATTGATAGATGAAAATGATAGAAAATATTCACTTTAGCAGTGATTTGATAGAGATTTAGCTGTTTGTCTTTCAAATCTTTGCAGAGTCTCATTGTTTTAACATTTCTGAAAAATAGTCAAACTCAGTCATCTACTTCATATGTGACGTTTCGTTTATGTTTATTGATCTGAATTTCAATAGTCAGCTTCGTCTTTTTCAATTGTGAACAATTGAAGTTCAGTAACTCTTTCATTCAAATGACAATATCATTTGCTTTTCTAGCTTCAAGTCGTTCATGAGTTATTTTGTAATCAGTCATATCTGAATTGAAACTCATTCAAGAATGAAATTTTTTATTGAAGTAGAAAAGAATCATTGAAGTGATTGAGAAGATATTGAAATTGTCGCTGAATTTCATTATAGATATTCATTTAATTCAGTCGTTCTGCATGTAATTGCAGTAGATTCTAAGTTCGCATTCAACGTCTTGATTGACTCATTTTGATTGATCGTTGATTTCAAAATGATAGACTGTGAATAAACTAGCTGTGATTCTCAGTCGCTTGCAAAGACTTTTTCACATAGTTGATATGAATTGAAAGTCTTTGTTCAAAACAATAGAATTAAATAGATCATGCAGTTGATAAATGTTTCATAGCATGATTCAAATCATTTCTTCGACTGAGATATCATCATCTTCTCAATGATAGAAAACATAGTAATGTTCTTTGATGAAACAATATATGATTGTGCAAATGATGTTGAAGTCTTCTGACAGAGATAGTTCAGTGATGAAGTTCATAGTTATATCTTTTCAGCATTTCTGTGAAATTGAAAGAGAATGATGAAGTTCATTGATGCTATCTTTAAAGACTTTGCTTCGCTGACAAGCATGACAGTTTTGAATGTATTATCGAATAGTAGCTTGATGATCTGATCAATAGTAGAAACACTGAACTAGATCAATGATTCATTTATTGTTGAAGTGAAAGATTGAAGATTAATCATGCACTTCTTGTAGTAATTTCATATGCATGTTCTCAGAGACTCACAGTAGATTTTTTCTAAATAGAACGTCATCAATGATTTTGCAGTTCTTCAGTTTAGTGATATGAAATTTGAGCTTGTTCTCGTTCATAGCTTGTTTATATTCACTGCAAAGCTCATCTGTTTAATTGATCATATATACTCATTGATAAAAATTTGCTTTTGATTTGAAAGATAGAACATTGACTCTATCAGAGATCAGAATAGTCTGAAAACAATTTTCAAGACACTGAGCTGATTCAGAGATGTTCACTAAAAACATTTTAATTAAAGCATTGACTTTAGTATTTATTTTTCCTGATCTAAAAATGATCTGAAAGTTGAACTTCGATAGAATGTTCAGATAGTTGACTTATCATCGACTTAACTGTTTATTTTTCATGAAGATCTTCAAAGTCTGATGATTGATGAATATCTGAATAAGTAGTTCAGTGCATTTCAGCTCAAGTCGTCAGTGTTCGAAGCATCAAATAATGATTAGTAATTTCTTGTCATAGATGTGATAATTGATTTCAGCGAAAATTATGCTCTTGCTGTAGAAAGTCATTGAATGAAGAATTTTCTCATCATCATACTGAGATAGTATTTCATCTTTTACATAGTTCAAAGCATCAATCTTCAGAATAGCTTGTCGTTTGAGATTGAAGTGACAAAGTACTGAGACTGAGCTGACTTGTTTCTTTAAATTGTCAAAAGCTTGAACACAGATCTTGTTTCAAACAAAAGACGTGTTCTTTCTAGTCAGCTGAGTGAATGATTTAACTAGCTTCGAGAAGTTCTTAATGAAACGACGATAGAAGTTAACAAATCTTACGAAGCTTTGAATTTCTTTTAAATTGATTGAAGTGATTCAGCTGACTATGACTGTTATCTTGCTGAGATTCATACAAAGATCTAGTTCTGATATGATGACTTCTAGAAAGACAGTCTCTTCTACATTGAATTTGCACTTTTGAATATTCATCTGCAGTTCAGCTTCACGTAGTCAACTCAATACTAGTTTAACATGATCTTTATGTTTCTTTCTTGTTTTGTTATAAATGAGAATGTTATTTAAATAAACTTGACAAAAGTTATTCAGAAAGTTTCATAAAATATCATTCATATATTGCTGAAAGAAGATTGATTCATTAATCAGTTTGAATGATAGCATCTTGTATTTATATGCTTTTAAAGCAGTGATAAAAGTGATGTAATTCTTGCTATCAAAATGCATTTGAAGTTTGTTGAATGTTGATATGATGTTCAATTTAGTCAGATGTTTGCAACTCACTATTTTATCAATGATCTCGTCTATCAATGATAAAGAATATTTATTTCTTTTGAAAATGACATTTAGCTTTCAATAGTTCACGCAGAATTGAAGATCTTTATTTGCTTTAAGTGCAAATAGAACAGAGAAGAAATAGAAGATCTGACTAAAAGTGATGAATCTCTTTGACAGATTCTCATTTAAGTACTTCTTTACTTTCAGAAGTTTAACGAAAGACATTTAATAAACTCAGCAGTAAGAAAATGTTGAATCATTGATGAGTTCAATTTTATGATTGTAGAATCGATTCAAAGATAGCTTATTCAATTAAACTCAATCAAAAACATTTAGAAAATCATGATATTCTGAAGACAGCTTGACTTTAATAGCTTTCAAATTTTGAGTAGTTTTCTCAACGAAAGAAACGTTCAGAGCGTTCAAATTGCACTGAGTGTTGTACGTGATTTCTTTATTGATATTCTTCATGAATAAAGTGAATACTTCAGTCTGATTCTTCTTTGAGCAATTCAACAGTGTTTTGAACAAAGCAACATTTATGCTTTGAATTAAGAATGACTCTTTCTGAATCGTAGTTGAAACAGATCGTTTGAGCATTCTAGAAATCTTTGACTGAGAGATAAAAGTAAACAAAGTTGATTGTGATCAACTTGAGTGCTTTGAATTGAAAGAGATTGAAAAAATCGAAATGAAAGTATTTAATTGATTTGAAAAAACAATGACGTCGATTCACATATTCAGTAATATTTCATTTTTGTTCATTCATGATTTTTCTAATATGACTTCGTGATGATCGATGTCAGCTATCAACATAGAAACAATCAATTTCTTATGACTTTCAATGATGAGATTCAATAGAATTTTATAAGTGATAGTCTTTTTAAATATCTTTTCATCATATTCTTTTATTAACTTCTCTTTTATCAGTGAAATAGATTAAATTTTCAGCTCTTTACATACTTTATCGACTAGATTGATATATATGATCATATAAATGACTGAATCACTGTCTATCAAAGAGCGAAGACTGAATGATTCATTCTGCAAGATGAGAAGAGCATCAACTAGAAATGACTTATCAAAGTAATTCTCTTTCGATAGAATTTCATTTAGATTGCACAAAGATATAATCTTCACTTCAGTGACTGTTGAAGAGATGACTAGTTTTTTAACTTGAACTCTGATTCAGTATTAAGTTCAAAATGATCATAGTTTTCGTTAACTGCATTGACTTTGATAGATTGATTTGAGCATTCTTTGAAACTATGATCTGATTTGTGACATATGAAACAGATTTCAACTAGAACGTCTGCATTCTTGATGCTAGTCAAAACTGCGCTGCGTGACTTTGATCAGTCAAACTTCAAAGCAGAAGACTGAACAGCAGTAATTGCTTTAAAAATAATGATTTTTGAATCATCATGTTTAAGTAGTTTGTTCTTGATCTCTTGAACTGCTTTATGTTTATTGTTCAAGTGAATCAAATAGTTTCAAATATCTAATAACTTGATGAGTGACTTCATCTGAGCTGTTCAAAAGATTCAAAGACGAGAATTTATTTTATTCTTTAAATTGATGACTAGTACGTTCTTCTGATACTTTAAATAAATGTATAGTCGTTGAAACTGATTAAAGAAATCGCTGAATTTCTTTGATTCTTGAATCAGATTAATATATTTTCTACGATAGTTGTCTTTTTTATCAGAGTCATGAAACGATTAAGCTAGTTTTTTTAAAAGTTCATTGACAGTCAGATAGAAATTGTCACAGTTGAAATCGCGTCTAACTTGAATGACTTTGATGATATTATCTGCTAGTTGAAAGTGAATGTAGCTTAGCTTGTAGAGTTTATTTGAAAAGATGTCAACGTTCATTGCTAGCTTCTTTCGTATGTCAAGAGATCAGTTCTCTCAAGTAGAGTTCTTTTCATCAATGAACATTGAAGAATCGAGTATTTTATGATATTTAGATCGTTCAAAGTAAATGACAATCAAGAGAGCAGTGATGATTACATTAACTGTGATAGCAATGAGAGCTTGTAGTTTTGCTTTCAACTGTTGAATTTCACTCTTGTCTCGTTGTTTCATCTTGATGAGATGATTTATTTCTCTATTAAGAGCATAGATACGTTTCTTTCATACTTTCATATCATCAAGTATGATAATTTCAGCGTTTGATTCATTGAAAGCAATGAATGAAGAAGTATGTTGTGAGTCGACGATAAAAGAGAAAGCTTGTGAACGTGTTTGTTGCAAGAAATCAATGAAAGCTTTATCTTTATCAGATGTATTCTTAAATGTCATAGTGAAGAAGATGAGAATTGATTTGAACTGAACGAAGAACGAAGCTCAGTGATTTTATGAAGAAAAACGAATGTTTGTTCAACAAAGAAGATGTTTGTGAGAGTGATTAATCTTGAAGCAATTCACGAAGATTCTTTATTGTAATTCTCTTGATCGATTTGATTCTCTATCAATTCACGAAGATTCTTTATCATAGATTCTATTAATCGATTTTGAACGAATGTGTACTGAATGAGTGATAAATCTTCTAGCAATTCAATGATCATATATTCTCGTTGATTCTATGAATTCTCTGATGTTGTTCTTGTCTTTCGAGATCAAATCATCAGATAAACAAATTTCTTTAGACTCAATTCATCTGTACGAGTTGATTGAATGAGTAATGAGATCAGTATCATGTGATTAACGAATTCTTAATATAATGTCAGAATTGTGTCTAGATGATACAATCAATGAAGATCAGAGTTGATAGTGCTTGATCTTTAAAGATAATTATAACTGAATATTAAGAATACAGAAAAAGATTAATACAAAAGCTTCTTATTTATGTAATGTTCAGAGACTGCGCTAGACTTGAAAGAAATGTGTTTGTGACATGAAAAGAAAATGATGTAAATGAACAAAATGTTGATGAAAGAAAAGAATATTGAGAAAGAAAAAGAGTGTTGAGTCATATCTGAGTCAAATCTGAATCAGATCTAGATCAGATTTCAACTAGATTGTTGACTAGCTCTGTTCAGTCTTATCAATCTTGATACGCTTGTAACAAAACATTGCATGATCAGAAAAGTCATTGTGCAAAGTTTTCACTCACGCAACAACATTTTTTCTAACAATCACAATTAATTTACAAAGAGAATTAATGACATGTTGATGTCAGTAAAAGATGAAAAGATACTACTAGTAAAATAGTTGATTTAGATGAAGAGTCTGAAAGTTGTGATTACAAGTGATTAAAAAATTTGCAACTCATTGATTGCATCAATATCAAAACATTTTTATCACATTGACAATATTGTTAAGTAATTGATGAAAAGATATCAAATAGAATAAATGAATTAAATGATGAATCTTGAGTTTGTGACTATATGTGCTTGAAGAAGTAATGACTCGTTGATCACGCTGATATATTGAAAGAGCTTGAGTTCATTTTCTTTGCTTGACATTAAGTCATACATCTATCTATATGAAAAATTAAGAGTGCATGAAAGTGATCAGAATGCATCTTTACTATCAATCAGCTAAGTATTGAATGATTGCAATTGCACATTTATATTAACAATTTATTCAACATTTATGTAACATAAGTTAAATTAAAAGAAGAAAAGAGTTATTTAATATAATTACACTTTATCTCTTCATCATGCATATCTTTTTTTCATTACACATTTCTTTGCTTAATGAATGATAATCATTAAGCAAAAGAACGCAGTTCTGTGTTACAATCATGAACATCATAAACGCAAAGAAATATTTTTCATCTTTGAATCAAAAATTAAATTGAAACATCATTGTATAAAATATTGTCAATGAAGAGCAAAGCAAAGATGATGCATTACAATAAACAGCACAGACACTTGTAAAAGTTTACTTAAGCATCACATGTTGAATAGAAGCTATAAATTCATTATTGATAACACAATGTCAATTTATTGTTTCAATAACATAAAATCATTATGTAGTTAATGAGTGATTTTTTCTCTCAGAGAGTTTTGTTCATTCAATACACATAGCATAGTTTCTCTTATGAATCAAGTTTAAATTGATATCATAAAAATGTATCAATTCAAATTAAATTAAGCATTGCTTGAACTGATTGCATCTGCGATCAAGAATGTTACAAGATATCAACTTCTTGAACTATCAAATAATCGTTGTTATCACGAAGAGTCTCAGAGCAGTTGCAAGAATGATGATGAAAATGAAGCTTCTGAAACAATTTAAAGTGATTGAGTCATTCATTCTTTAACATGCAATCAACGTGAACTAATTTAATACATAGTTTCATAATGATAGTTTCAACTGCATGAAGCAGTTGTATAAACAGCGAGTGATTTTCTATCTCAAAGAGTTTTGTTTACTTGATATAAATAGCATAAAGTTTCTCATGAGTTGACTTAATTGATGTCACAAGAGTGTATAAATTTATTATTATTTAAATTAAATTAAATTAAATTATAAATAATGTTTGATTAACAACAAGATTCATCTGTACATGATGTTGACTATGAATCTTTTGATTCTATTTTTTGAATAGAAGTCAGAAGAGTCAAGAAATTTCAATTCAACGCAGTTTAAATGATGTTAGAACATTGCGTGATCAGAAAAGTCATCATGCAGAGTTTTCACTCACACGACAACACTTTTTCTAACAATCACAATCGATTTACGAAGAAGATTAATGACATGTCAATGTCAGTAAGACATGAAAAGATATCTAGTGAAAAAGTTGATCTCAGTATGAAAGTCATGATTACAAGTGATCAAAGAATTTGCAACTTGTTAACTGCATCAATATACTGAAACATCTTCATCACATCAACAATGTTGCTGAGTAATTGATGAAAAGATATCAGATAGAATAGTCATTCTCAGTCTGAAAGTCATGATTACAGTGCTTGAAAAAGTAGTGACTTGTTGATCATGCTGATATACTGAAAAGACTTGAGTTTATCTTCTTTACTTGATGTCAAGTCATACATTTATCTACATGAAAAATTGAGAGTTCAAGAAAATGATCAGAATGCATTCTCTTTCATTGATTAGAGTCAAACATTGAACGATTGTGATTGCACATTTATACTAACAATTCATTCAACGTCTACATGACATAAGTCAAATCAAAAGAAGAAAAGAGTTACTCAATATAATCATACTTTATCTCTTCATAATGTGCATCTCTCTTTCATCACATGTTTCTCTGTGCAATGAATGATAATCATTGAGTAAGAGAACATAGTTCTACATACATTACAATCACAAGCATCATGAATGCAAAGAAAACATCTTTCATCTTTGAATTGAAAATTGAATTGAAACATCATTGTATAAAATATCATTAATGAAGAGCAGAGCAAAGATGATGCGTCATAAATGAACAACACAAACACTCATTAAGAGTTTACTCAAGCATCACATGCTGAATAGAAACTATAAATGCAAACTTGATACATAGTCTCATGATCATTGTTTCAATGACGCAAAGTTGTTGTATAAACAACAAGTGATTTTCTCTTTCAGAGAGTTTTGTTCACTCAATATAAATAGCATAAAGTCTCTCATGAGTTGAGTTTAAATCAATGTCACAAGAATGTATGAATTCAAATTAAATAAATAATGCTTAATTCATTAATTTATCAAATTAAATCAACTTTGTATAAAGTTTGAAGAGTCAGTAATGAAACTTATTTATACATGATGTTGACTACAAATTTACTGTCTAGCTACAGTAAAGTTTAAAGATTATCAAAAGTTTGAATGACATCGAGATGCTGCATGATGATGAAGCGCTGTGCATTGATTGCATGCAGAGTTTTCGTGATCATGCAGACTTTGATAATCTCAATGCGCATGCTACAAGCAATCTGCATGCAGATGAGAAAGTCAAATAGAACGCAGAACTATGAGAAAAATTGCTTATGAAAATCATTTGATTCAGTATCTTGTTGTTGTGATGATGAGAACTGAGACAGAACATTCTTGTGTTTGATTTGTTGAGAGTGATTAGCAGAAAAAACTTGAATCACAAATATTCTTTAAATCTACATGCTAACTATGTATAAATCTTGTTAAGACTGCATGTCTGTTACTACAACATAAGCAACTCACGAGACTCATTAAGTTTAACATGAGCAAACTCAAGAATCTCATTAATATCATTTAACAAACGTTTAGACATAGACATTTTATACATGAGCAATACGCTGATGAGAAAACTTCATTAAGAGAAGAGAAATACAAACAAGTTAATAAAGAATGATTGAACTACGTTGTTTGATTAGAAGTGTAACATATGAACATCTTTGCAAAACATAATTAATCTGCATGAGAAAGATTTTTACAGATAACATGAAACAGATGAGTTGCACATCTTATAAGCAAAGTGAGCATTTGCAAGATGTGATATACAATGATGATGATTGTCAATCTTAAGAATTTCACTTCTTCACTGAGTTCTGACTTTTAAATGTCTTAATGATAAAATCAATTTCTAGTCAAAGACATCATCTGTATAGCTTAAGAGAACAGTAACATATGTTGATGTGATTAAAGAAGAAATTGACTGCGATATACATGTATATTGCAGATGAAACGTTTGCAATTCATGCTTAAGAAGTAAACTGTCAAAATCTGAGCAATGAAAGATCTCATTCATCTTGAACTGTGAATCTGCTGCAAGAGATTACTTCTCGCTAAGAAGAAAATCAGCATAAAGATCATGTTTTATGTATGTTGCATGCAACGTATGCAACATATTTTCAATAAATCACGTTACACAGTTGAGTTGACAATCATACGCAGAAAATCAGACAAGCATGCAAACTGATACACATTCATCTGATAAATGTCAATTGCATTATCTTTCATTCTTTTATTATCAAGAAAGTGATGCTTCTAAACAACTTAATTCAAGAAGACGTGAAAATACAGTCAAGATGCAAGCAATTAACTCTCGCTGCAACGATTTTGACTAGTGACAGCATTGCAATAGCGCAGTATCACAGAAGTCAGTGAAAGCAATGATGAGAAAAATATAGAAAATGCATTGCAGATGTTCACATCATCTCGACATAAAGATTGCATCTGTTTAACAAGATGATAAAGATGCAAAACAATCTTCAGAAGATTAAAAGCACTCTCATCATTCACATCAAAATTGAATGTATAAATTTGAATGTTTATCTGCACTTCAGAAATGTTTCAGACGCAGATAACATGTAATGCAACTGCAACTGAGATCATCAGATGACGAAACACGTACTCATGCATTGTTCAAACTGATTGCATTTGCAATCAAGAATGTTACAAAACATTGACTTCTCAAACTATTAAATAATCGTTGCTATTACGAAGAATCTCAAAGCAGCTGCAAGAATGATGATGAAAACGAAGCTTCTCAAGCAATCTAAAGTGACTGAGTCACTCATTTTTTAACATGCAATCAACGTGAACTAATTTGATACAAAGTCTCATAATAATAGTTTCGACTGCATGAAGCAATCATATAGACAGCGAGTGATTTTCTATCTCAAAGAGTTTTGTTCACTTGATATAAATAACATAAAGTTTTTCATGAGTCAACTTAATCAATGTCACAAGAATGTATGAATTTATTATTATTATTATAAAGTTTGAAGTATTATTAATTAAATTGTTATCATACTCATTTAATTTCAATCTCATAAAAAAAATCTATAATGTTGAAAATCTAAATTAAGAAAAACATCAAGCTGATTCAATATTACATAAAATTCAAAGATGAATTTAATGAGTTTTTACATAATACAGTAAAATCATAATAATTACAAATAAAAGATGATTCAAACAATTTGTTTTAATTTGCTGATATAAACTATAATTCATAAATGTAAATAAACTGTTATAAAAAGAAAATAAACATTCAAACTCAGAAGTAGTAATCATTTTCTAAAACTTTTTTATAAACATTATTATCATATTTTAAATTATTAGAGTACTTTTTCTTTTACTGCTGCTGCTGTTTTTATTTCTGCTTCTGCTGATTAATAATGAGATTCATTTATACATGATGTTAACTACAAATTTTTTGATTTTATTTTATGTTTGAATAAAAGTCAGAAAAGTCAAAAGATTTCAATTCAATGCAGTTTGAATAATGTTAAAACGTTGCGTGATCAGAAAAATTATCATGCAAAGTTTTTACTCATGCAACAACATTTTTTTCTAACAGTTATAATTGATTTACAAGAAAGATTAATGACATGTCAATGTCAATACTTAGTAAAAGATGAAAAAATACTACTAGTGATTAAATAACTCAGATGCATAGTTTAAAAGTTGTGACTGCAAGTGTTTAAAGAAATAATGATTCATTGATTACATTAATATATTAAAACATTTTTATTACATTAACAGTGTTATTAAGTAATTGATGAAAAAATATTAAATAAAATGATGATCTTAAATGATGAGTTTAAGAATTAAGATTACATGTGCTTGAAGAAGTAATGACTTGTTGATCATGCTGATATACTGAAAGAACTTGAACTCATCTTTTTTATTTAATGTCAAATCATTCATTTATTTATGTGAAAAATTAAGAGTTCAAGAAAATGATTAAAATATATTCTCTTTCATTGATTAAAGTCAAACATCAAATGATTGTGATTGCATATTTATACTAACAATTCATTCAATATCTACGTGACATAAGTTAAATCAAAAGAAGAAAAGAATTACTTAATACAATCATACTTTATCTTCTCATCATGTGCATCTTTTTTTCATCACATATTTCTCTGCTCAATGAATGATAATCATTGAGTAAGAAAACACAGCTTTATGTACATTACAATCATAAATATCATGAATGTAAAGAAAACGTTTTTCATCTTTGAATCAAGAATTGAATCAAAACATCGTTGTATAAAATATTATTAATGAAGAGCAAAGCAAAGATGATGCATCATAATTAAACAGCATAAACACTTTCATTAAAAGTTTACTTAAGTATCATATGTTGAATAAAAGCTATAAATTTATTACTGATAATATAGTGTTAATCTTACTGTTTCAATGACATGAAATCATCATGTAGTCAATGAGCGATTTTCTTTCTCAGAGAATTTTGTTCATTCAATACACATAGCATAAAGTTTCTCATGAGTCAAGTCTAAATTAATGTCACAAAAGTGTATAAATTACAATTACAATTTTTGCTTCTGCTTCTACTTTTACTTTTACTTTTACTTTTGTTTTTGCTTCTGCTTTTGCTTCTGCTTCTGCTTTTGTTTTTACTTTTGTTTTTGAGTCTAATTCTGAGTCTTTATTTGTAACTATAATATAAACACAGTTTTAGTTATTAATTTGAAAAATCTTTACAGTTTTTAAACATCATATTTACTAACATTATAAGTTAACTGTATATTAATGTCAGACTGTATATGCATGTTTTTTCAATGAATTTCAGACTTGTTCTTTCAGAATTGCAATGTTTGCAAATTATAGTTTTAAGCATTTAGCTCAATGTATGCAATCATGAACATTTTTCTTCTCTTTTTCTAAATTTCTTCAATAAAATACATCATTGAACATACTTCAGTAAATCATCATCTTCAACAAAACTGCTAGATTGCATAGTCAATGATTATTCAGATGAAGATAATTTTCTCAACTTGTTTAATCTTTTCAGCTTCATTTTTTGATTGATCTTATTCATTTTCTTCTTCTTTTCTTACTTAAAAAAACAATCACAACATACGTACAACAAATCTTGAAAAAGAGCACTACATGCAAGACAGAGTGAATCTAGAGAATGATCAAACAACGATGAATTGCAGAAGTTGCAGCAATGCAAGTTCAAAGATGATTGCAAGCGACGTTGACATATTGCAAGAAAACAGTGACGTAAGATTGCAACGCTCATGCAATGATGAAGAGAAGATAGCTGACATTATTGATCTACTAATAAAAACATCAACGTTAGAGAAAGAGATGAGCAAAGATTACTTATGAAAAGAAATAGCACTGAAGCTGATGCATTATCTTCGACTCAATTCAGAAGAAAAACATCACATGATTCAGAATGTGTTCATCGCGAAGAATGTGCAGAAACTGAAGACATCAGTTCAACTGCTAAGCAAGCAGTTACAAATGCAGAGAAATATGCATCTTTCATCGAAAATCATGTCATGAGCAAACGTGACAAGAGAAGAATTACAAACAAAGAAGTAACGTCTCAGAGAAAGATTGTTGTCGCTTTGCAAGAAATGCGAAGTCATGATAAAGAGAGCAGACAGAGAAGAAATAAAGAAGATGCAGAAGAAAATCATCAAGCAGATTCTTCAGAAAATAGCAAACGTGTCAATGAATCAACAAAATCTGATTATGTCTCTTCGCAAGCTGAATGAACACTATAGAGAACTATCAAACTGACAACAGCGACCTATCAAAGCATATGATATATCAAATCGATCAACAAGTTATAGAGCACAATCATATGATCAAAACAAGCTCTCATTCGACTCAATAGCTTCACAGATGACTGCGTCGCAAGTCAAAAATCGAAAATCGAAATTTTTCGCGCTCACGCAGACCAAAATCGACGGCGAAATGAGAGTTCATCAACGCAGAAGAAAGAATCATCAATTCAGACAGTAATTTGATTGATAAATCAAAGAGCAAACTCACATGAAAAGAACAAGTCATCAATCGACTTTAGAACAGCACAAAAGACTGCGTACTGATGCAAAAATCGAAATCAAATTTCTTTTGTGCTTGAAGATTGCACAGAGAACAATGTTGTTTCAGAGAAGTACAGCATTTCTTATCAAATCACTATCTGTTTTATCTTTTCTTGATGTGCAAGATAATAAGTCAAGATCAGTCATTACTATTCTGAGCGAGATAATGCAACTACTTTGATATCTGAAATATAAAGCAATTACGTCAAGCATTTTCTATCAAAAAGAGTAATTTAGACTCTTGCAGACTAAATTTATATCATTTTCGTCTGACATAAGTTGATAATAGAAGACGATTTATTGCAGATTTCAAGATAGAAATTGAGAAATCTCTACACTAAAGTTATTGTCTACGTGAAACGCTTTGAGTAAGAGATTAAAGAAATATTTAAGTGATGTCAAGTGAATTTTCTAGAAGCTTGAAGCTCAAAACTCGAAAAAACTCTCTATGAAAAGAAATATAAAGAGTTGCATTATGCACTCTTTCTCGCCTCGTTTCGCGAATAGTAACGCGAAACTCAGTAGAAGCAATAGCTCAGCGTCAGAACTCAAAACGTCAATGATAGAAATCAAAAAGTCAATATTAAAGATTGAAACAGATTTATGAAATGAACTTAGCATGAGTTCATCAACAAGCAAACAACTGCAGAACGACATTGTTGATTTATTTTGCAGTCAACAAAAATCGCTCACATCAGTAAATAGAAAAACGCAATACATGTTTAGTTCACTCGATGCATTGATGCTAAATTCACATGCAAATGCATATAATGACAAGAATACAATCAATTTGCGAAATGCAAATTCGCAGCAAAAAGAGCAAACACAAGCGATTGTGAAATTCAAAGGAATGAAAAAGCGAAAAGCGATGAAAAGTTTGCAAAAAGAAGTTAGCATCGAAGTTAGTACAAGCAAGTGCTACGATGTCATTTCTAAAAAGATGCAGATAAAGAGACTGCGCGAAAGAATTGAATTCGCAGTCAATCAGCTAAGACAAGCAATATCAGAACAGAAAGAAACTATAAGTTATAGCTTAATCTACATTTAAAGAGCATGCAACGAAAGCATAGAAAACTCGATTCAGAAGCAAATAAATCGACTTCAAAGTCAAATAAACAACAAATTGAAGATCATTCTACAATTCATTCAACAAAATGCTGAAGACATCAAAAAGAAAATCAATGTAAAGCAAATGACAGAGAAGTTGCAAATCTTGCAGAAGATGCAGATTTCGCAAACGTCGCAAGTCATGCAAAATTCGCAAAAATCAACGCAGAAGCTCACATATGCGCAAAAAGCAGCTTAAGTCACAGATGCAAATGCAAATGCAAACATAAATGCAAATGCAAATGCAGACGAATGAAATCTGATTATCAAGAAATTCTCGCCAAAATCACAAGAAATATCGTATCACGAAAGAAGATTCATTGTCAATTTCAAAAATGAGAACCGAACGTTGAAGACGATGAAAATGCGAGATTCGATGAATAATGCATTGAAAAAGGCGAAAATCGATCTAAAAGTCATCACGATAGTCAAAACGTTAAAGAAAAACAACATTGCTTTGACAATATTGAAAAAATACATTGCAGACGTTTTACTAGTGCAAAGAGCAATATGAAAGCATGTTTTTGATGTTAAAAGCATTAAGAAAGATGAGAAATGACACAAAATAGTCATACACAGTCTGAAAATCGAAATCTTCAACATGAAGATCAAAATGAAATATCTGAGAATTGAGCTAAAGAAGTACAACTTTGAATTGAAGCTGATAATCAATTCAATATGATTATCAAAAGATGAAAATAAAGTAAGAAAGAATCATGCTTCAACGATACTGACGTTCAAAATCGAAGCAGAAGCATAAAGACATCTGAAAAAATGACTTTTAGCTGTGAAATCAACATATCAAACAGTCGAATATCAAGACTATCGATCAAATGATCAATGTCAAAAATGTCAAACATTCAAGCATTTGCAGAACAAATGCAACAAATCATCAAAATGCTTGTACTGCGAGCGAAATCATCAAACCTAAAATCATAAATGTCAATTATTTACGTGCAAAGATGAGCAATCATGCAATCACATGATTTCTAGATGTTGCAACTGTCAAAATGCGCACTTCGCAAATAGCGCAATGTGCAAAACATATCAGATAGCTCAGTCTATTAGCTCACAAAAAGATTATCTAGTCACGAAATTGTAATAAGTAGTGCATTTGAAATGTCACAAAACAACGTAAATGACAAAAGCTTTGCAAACACGTTGAATATTTGAATTCTACAGCATAATTGTGCAAGGTCAACGCAAATTATGCATGCATGCATGAAATTTGCGAAAAACAAGACAGACATTGTTATACTACAAGAATCATGAATGAGAGACGAGAATATAACAATTTCGCATTCGTCGTTTATCTGCATCAAATCAAATGTTCAGAATACTCATGTCAGAGTACTGATATTTGTTGTGAAAAACGCAAAGAAATTTACATGCACATCAAGATCAGACATAGTCAATAGCAAAGATATGCAAGCAATATCAATAGCGAACAATAAAATTCAGAAAGAAATTTTATTGTTCAATATTTACAACAAAAAGTCACAAAACACAGATGATGAGCAATTATACATGATTGAGCGAGAATTAGCAAAAGTTATGCTAAATTCTGAGCAAAAAGTTATTATCATCGAAGACTTTAATGCACATCATAGCTGATGAAACGCAAAAATTTCAAACTTTATTAGAATGAAAGCGTTAATAAAGTGAGTAAATTTACATAAATGCAATCTGATTAACACTTCTGATATAAACACATATCACAGCTATTCAGATCAGTCAAGCTCAGTACTTGATTTAGCATTTGCATCAAAGAATATGCGCAATCATATCAAGAATTGACATATAGACGAGAATGCAAACACAGAATTCAATCATGAAGTAATTCTATTTACAATAGTTATGAAAAAAGTGAAGTTGATTGAGAATTTGCTGAACGCGTCATACAATCTGCAAAAAGTCAACTGAAAAGACTTTAATGAGCATTTGCAAAAGACGAAAGACAAAATAATAGTTAAGATGCAAAGAATCACAAGTTTAAAAGTAAAAGTCATTTATTTGACTGAATACATCAAGAATACAGTGAAATTATTCGTATTTAAACAATGAATATGCGCAAAATCAAAACTCTGGTGAAACAATGAATTCATCGAAATGCGAAAGACGCTGTCGTCAAAAAAACGAATCTGAAAAAGATGCAGAAATGACGACGCATGAGCAAAGATAGTGCAAATGCGAAATTCGTATCATGATGCAATAAAGCTGATCAAAAATCAATTCTGAACCAATTTTTTGAACAACGTCGAAGAGAAAGAAGTGTTTCAGATCTACAAGTTCACTAAATCACGTTTAATCGAGAAGCTATTCTCGATACAAAACTTGCAAAAAGAATTGAAGATTAAATTCAATGAAAAGTGCAAGGCATTTCTGAAAGCAATGTACTCATCATCATCGAAAATTCAAATCAATGAAGAATTACTATCGAACGAAAGTATACAGTGATCAAGAGTTATTGAAGGGAAAATCAAGCACGCTATTAACTTCTCAGCATTCAGAAAAGCACTTGAATCAGACGATATATCATTTGCAATCATACAGCAAGCGTACAAAACTATATCAAAAATCTTCAATTTAGTGTACTCAGATTTGATTGAAAACGACTATCATTTGAAGATATGACGTGAAGGCACGAAAATTATTCTGAAAAAATTAGACAAATCGAATTATTCAATTTCGAAGACATACAGAATTATTACGCTGCTAAACTGTTTAAACAAAGTAGCAGAAAAAATAATAGCAGTGCAACTATCTTACACAGCTGAAATTAATGATAAGCTGCTGAATTTTGATCAAATGAGAGACAGAAAACAAAGATCAGCTATAGACGCAGTACTAAACCTAGTACATGATGCGTCAAGTGCGCAGACAAACATCACATTAAGAAGTGCATGATGTCTTTGAATAAAAGATGTTGTGTTAACTGTAACGAAAATCATGAATTCTGAAGATGCATCTGTCTCAAATGACAACAGCAGATGAAACAAGCGTTCGAAATCTATAGAAACAAATCGTTCAGATATTCAGAAGCACTCAGATACAATTGCACATTCTTACAATTCTTGAGCTCTTTGCTGTCTTCAAGCTCTGCAGATTCAATGAACTCTTCGAGTTTAATGAACTCTTTGAATTCAATGAATTCATTGAAGTTCACGAACTCTTTCAGTTCAGCGAACTCGTCAAGCTCAGTGACAGTTGTGCTGAAAACACGCAGTCTAGTTGCTCATGAATCGACATGACAGATGATAGAAGTCAAGAAGAGACGCGTTGATCATTTCTCTTGCATGAATAGTGACTCAGATGAGACGTCGCTCAAGCAGAGTCAGAAACGACAAATCAGAAGACAAGACAGACTCATGATGATTGAAAGCATTTAGAAAGTCTTTTCTTTGCAGAGTCAACAACAGCTACAAATAACTTTATGATAAAACAATCTTTTCTATGAATACTGCAGTACAACATCAGAAAATCATTAAAAATTCAGAAATCGTTTCTAATCAATAGAGAAGTTCGCGATTTTGACATCATAGTCATACAGAAGCAGAGTTGCAACATTAATGACATTCAATCATTTAACTCAGCTCACAACTTCTTTTACCTAGTGAAAAACATGTCATCACAGTCAAGAACATGCATATATGTGAACAAACACTTAAGACTCGATCAATGAATGATAGAAACAGCTGAGTCAAACATCTGCTTAATCAGAATATTAACTTACAACACAAATGATAAAATGCAGACGTTGCAACTTATAAACGTCTACAATTTGTGTTCACTGTTTTTTACATCTACAAAGAAATCTTTAATCATTTCTTGCTTGAGCAAGTTACTTAAAGACAATTGCAAATAACTGATCATGAAAGATTTCAATCTACATCATTCTCACTGAAAGAGATGAAGATGCTTCACTCAACATGCAGCAATTAACAGTTTACTTGACATCATTATTAACATTAAGTTGAAATTATTGCTGAAATCAGACACTATTACTTGCAAGACTCACAATCAATTTACAACTATTGATTTAGTCTTTAACAGCGAGAAAATACAGTTCATGACATGCAAGTGCAAAGTACACATCAATCTGCATCAAGAATTGAATCATCTTTCAATTATCACAAAACTGTGTCTATAAACAACTTCAGTACAGTTGTCAACTTGATGATTATGAAAGAAAATGAACACAGAAGCATTGAGTGCATATTTGCATATGCATCTTTCGTTGAATCATTCTTTGAACAGCAAGATGATGATGAATGAAAGAATGTGCAAAGTTATCAAGATGCTACAAAAGATCATTGAGAAATTTATTTTCATGACAAAGTCATTAAGTTGAGCAAAGAACTTCTGAAATTCAAACTGCTTGAAGATAGTAATGAAATCAAGATGACTGCAAATCATATGAAAAATACAAAGTACATTAGATGCATGAAATGAATATCTGAAACATAATGATCATAAAAACAAGATCATTTGACAAGCAAAGCGCGCACATTTCAGATCACAAATGCATGAGCTGAGTGATGCACTTAAGTCAATATGATGCTTCGCAAAATGAGTCAGAATTGAAAGTCAACTATCTAAAAAACTTTCTCAGTTTTCATCATTAAAGCAAAGTGATACTGATCAAATGACAACAACGTTCAAGAAAAAAATCGAGATATTGCAAGAAAAATTCTTTCTTTCATCTTCTCAGATAAACATCAGTAACATTGCAGACTCATTTATATTCTTGACAATGTCATCTGATTCATGCATTTCAGAAAATGAAGTGAGATAAACAATCAAAAAAGTAAAAGCAAACAAAGCATCAAACATCTTAAACATTTCAAACAAAGCATTACAGACAGATCTTGCAGAACTGATCTCAATACTGATGAGTTTATTCAATGCATATGTAATACACAAATATCATTTGAAGCAGTTCAAAAAAACTCAAATGATAGTACTACATAAATCAAAGAAAAGCGATTATATTGACTCAAAGACATATTGACTCATTGCTTTGCTTGATATCATGAGCAAAGCTCTGAAGTTGATCATGATTAAAAGATTGAGCAATATAGCTGAGACTCATCACATGCTATTTGATGCTTAAATGAAAGTGAGATGCAAGCGATTTATGATCTCGACATTAAATCTACTAGTAAATCAGATTCACACAGTATGAGACTGCAAAATCAAATACATAGCGTTCATGTTAAGTTTAAACATCATCAAAGCATTCAATCAAGTCTTGCACATCAGACTTCTGCATACTCTGAAAATGAAAAGAACTTCAGACTATATAATCAAATGAGCATGCAGCTTTCTTGAGAATTGAGAAAGATTGCTGAGATTCGATGAACAAATGAGTGACATGCGCAAGATAAATGCAAACATATCACAGAGATTTTTCATTTCATCAATTCTCTTTCTATTCTTCAACGCAAGTCTGATTGAGAAGTGCAAAGCACTGAGAATTAAGATTGAAGTGCTCAACTTCGTAAATAACATTAACATTCTAGCATATGATAGATTCATTGAAGAAATTTGCAGAACATTGAGCAAAGCACATAATGTTTGCATGAAATAAGCTTGCACTCATGATGCAACATTTGCATCAGAAAAGTATGAATTTACACACTTCATCAGAAAATCAAAAAGATTTAACATGATGATTAGCATATAAATAAAAAGCTCAGTTATTAAGTTGAAATCAAACGTGCAAGTTCTGAGAGTACAACTGAATATGAAATTGCAATGAGACGCGCATCTTCATCAAATCAAAGCAAATCATGTCACATGAATGCTAGCACTTAATTGACTTGAAGTCTTCACATGAGAAACAATCTTCACAAAAGCAAGACAAATATATTCAGCGATAGTAAAATCAGAAATTGCATTCAAAGCATCAGTCTGACATCAGCGAGAAAAAAAGAAAAAGCTGATAAACAAAGAATGCAGACTTAAAACATTACAGAATCAAACTCTGCATTATGTTGCAGAAACATTCAAAAGAGTAAGCATCAAGACTCTGAAAGCAGAAATGTATACAAGCTCGCTGCATGTTCATCTGAACATGCTGCAAGACAAGATTACATTACACAATTAAATTAATGATCATACATAGAAAATCAGACAAGCATGCAAACTGATATGCATTCATCTGATGAGCATCAATTGCATCATTTTTCACTTTCTCATTATCAAGAAAATGATGCTTCTGAACAATTTAATTCAAGAAGATGCAAAAATACAGTTGAAACACAAGTGATTAATTCTCGCTGCAATGATTTCGACTAGTGACAGCATTGCAATAACGCAGTTTCACAAAAGTCAGTGAAAGCAATAATGAGAAAAATATAGAAAATGCATTGCAAATGTTTACATCACTTTGACATAAAGATTGCATCTGTTCAACAAGATGATAAAGATGCAAAATGATCTTCAGAAGATCAAAAGCATTCTCATCATTCACATCAGAATTGAACGCATAGATTTGAATGTTTATCTGCACTTCAGAAATGTTTCAGATGTAAATAATACACAATGCAACTGCAATTGAAATCATCAAATGATGAAACATGTATTTATGCATTGCTTGAACTGATCACATCTGCGATCAAGAATGTTATAAAATGTTGACTTCTTAAACTATTGAAAAATCGTCACTATCATGAAGAGTCTCAAAGCAATTGCAAGAATGATAATGAAAATGAAGCTTCTGAAGCAATTTAAAGTGACTGAGTCACTCATTCTTTAACGTGCAATCAACATGAACTAATTTGATACAAAGTTTTATAACAATAGTTTTGACTGCGTGAAGCAATTATATAGACAGTGAGTGATTTTCTATCTCAGAGAGTTTTGTTCACTCAATATAGATAGCATAAAGTTTCTCATAAGTCGACTTAATTGATGTCATAAGAGTGTATGAATTTATTATTATTATTCTTTTCTTACTTTTTTATCTTTTGCTTTTATTGCTGTTACTTTTGCTGTTGTTTTAATTCTTTTAATGATCAGCAACGAGATTCAGATGTACATTCTGCTGACTATGAATCTTCTGTCACTGCTAGCAGTGATCAGAAGAGCTGAGAAATCTCATGTTGTGTTGAGTCTGACTCAAGATGACAGACACAAGAAATTTGAGTTATGAAAATTATTCAACGCGTAACTATCTGACTCGCACTCAGACTTGAAGTCAGTTTTATCAACTGATGAATGTGATGTTGATTTAGTTACACGACAGAACTTTCTTGAGCTTGATGAACTCTGAGCGTGTGAAGCTTCAACGTGAGCAAAGCAACGAGAAAACGAATGATCGAGATTTTATCTCACTTGCACTGAGATTCAAAGCTGCTACTGAGCGTGAAGATAGCAGTGAATGTGATGTCATCTGAAACATTGAAATATCAAGCTTGATTAGTAAGAGTGAAACAAATACACAGTCAGAACTATGAAATGTATGAAAACGTTTACTCTTGCAAGACTTGATCAATCTGTATAAGAGAAATCTTTACAGATAATGTGAAACAGCAAGAGCATGAGAACAGATCTTGCAAGACTCATTAAGTTCAACATGAGCAAATTCAAGAGACTTGTTAAGTTTGACATGAGCAAACTCAAGAAGCTTGTTAAGATGAATATAAGCAAACTCAGAAGATTCGACTCAAGCTTGAACTGCAAGACGTAGCATACAATGACAGCGACTGCAAGACTTCTTGAGATGCATATATATGACTTCAAGAATCTCATCTTTTCAATGAGTTCTGACTCTTGATGAACAGTGAGTCGTAAGACAGCTGAACAGTCGTAAGTTCATAAAAGAAGATTGAAAAGACACTGTCTGCATGACTCAAGAGAACGAAAGCACATGTTGATATGTGAAGAGTGAGTTACGCTCAAAAACATGTGCTTAAGAAGCAAACTGCAAGCGACTCAGAATGAGAGATCTTGTTCATCTCAAGAGTTCATCTTTTAGAAAGATAAAGCTGAGATAGAGTTTTGAGTGAGCAAAACACTTCAAATCTACATATTGCTTGTCGTCTTCAATGAAAAAACTACAAAAAACGCATCGCAGACATTAATGCATTCTTCATTCAAAGATTTCATTTATTCAAGAAGTCAGTAAAGATGCGTGATGATCTTTAGAAGATTGAAAGCATTCTTGCAACTCATATCAGAATCAAACGCATAGAGCTGAAGATTTATCTGCACTTGAGAAACGTGTCAAGCGCGAATAGCTCTCAATGCGACTGCGAATGAAGTTATCAGACAGTCAAGCATATTCTGATGCACTGCTTGAATTGAATGCATCTTCGATCAAATATGCTATGAGACGTTGACTTCATGAACTATCAAATCATTATCTCAATCACGAAGAGTCTTAAGACAATAGCGAGAATGATGATGAAAACAAAGCTGCTGAAGCAGTTTAAAATGACAAGAATATTTATTCTTTAACATGTGATCATCGCGAACAAATTTGATACATAGTCTCAGTTTTATCGTCTCAGCTGCATGTAGCAGTCATATAGACAGCGAGCGATTTTCTATCTCAGAGAATTTTGTTCACTCAACACACATAGCATAGAGTTTCTCATGAATTGATCTAATTGATGTCACAAGAGTGTATGAATTTATTATTATTATTATTATTATTAATTCTTTTAATGTAATTAAATTTATTAAATAATTAAATTCAAAGCTGAAAGCTGAAGTTTTTAAAAAGAAAAAGAGTTCAATCATTGTTTTTATGACAGTTCTTTTACTTTTTGCAGCAGTTGATTAAGCTATCTCAATTATATTCTTTGAAAATGTATTAATAGTAATTATGTTATCATTTTGATTTATGACTGTAAATCAGTCAAACATTTAAGCAGAATTTAAAAATATATACTGATTAATAAAAGTAATTCAGCACTAATTTTTCTTATTCTTACATGTTTTATCATGATATAAAAGCTTCTTCATAAGCATCTTGACTTAATTATGTTCAGAATCTTGTAAGTTTTTTCTTTTAACTTTCTTTTTTTCTAGTTTAATCATTTAAGTTATTAATATTTTCATGACAGTAGAAATTGACTTTACAGAAATCTCATCGCTTTGAGTTCTTTCATATTAATATACTAAATGTATGCTCAGATTCTTCTTGTCAGCATTAAATTTGACATGAATGATGAAAGTTACTTCTTGTCATGTATTCAACAGAATGAAATAAGTTACAAATTTCTTCTTCTTCTTCATATTAACTCAAATAACAAAGACGATGACAGAAATTCTGAAGCAAGTCAAATCTTTATCATTTATTCAATTCTTTACATGTATTATTTTCTGTTTGAAGCTTAAGATTTCAAGATTTAAATTGCTGATGAAATCATCATTAATACATTGCAAAACTTCATCATATATGCTTAAAAATTTGTAAAGAAACTGACAGTTTATTGAATATGAAATTATCTTTGAAATAGAAAATTTTGAAGCAGAAAACTCTGAAGCAGAAAACTTTAAGATAGCAAGCTTTAAGACAAAAAACTTTGAGAATATAATAATGCGAATGATGATAATGATGATGAGAATAATGACAGCTTTAAAAGCTTTGCTTTCTCATTTCTTCTTTAACTTCTGAACTGATTGAGAAACTGACAAAGAAATTGATGAAGAAATTGATGAAAAGATTGATGAAGAAACGAATGAAAAAACTGATGAAAAAGCTTCATTATTTAATTAAGTATTTAAATTAATCTTTATGATTAACAAAGTTTTTGAATGCAACTGATATCATTAATAAATTACATCAAAAGTTTAAGTCTCATTATATGAAACTTACACATTGTTATAAGTCTGCATAGAGCGAATCATATGAGTGTATTCTAACTAGAAGTTCAAAGCTGAAGAAGAAAGAAGATGCAACACGTTGTGAGTTTTACTCATGAAGACACGCTAGATCGCTAGCATGTCAACATCAGCTCTATACTAGTCTATGATAGTCTGACACGATCTATGTTAGACTAACTCGAAGTGCATGATTGCAACATTACTCTTCTTCTTCATTTAACAATGTTCTCATTGCTGCAGTTCAATCAATCTTTCTTAAGTCAATTTCTATCTTAACTTGTTTGAATATCATTCATGAAAGTCATTTACAATCTTCTGACATTCTTCGAATTCACTTTCATCGACGTTGTATCAATGTAGATCGACGTTGTATTCTTTTCAATTGACACGATATTATAGTCATTTATCTCGTTCATAGTGTCTGAAGTTCAGTATGTTCTTCATCTTTTATTCATCTTCGTCGTCGATCACTATAAAGTCAGACGATTCATTTCGTTGTTTATTCAGAGAATTCTTTGAATCTAGTTGCAGCAGATTTGATGTGAACTTCGAATGTATCTTCATAGTCGATGATAGTTTCAATCAATAAGCATGTTCAATCTCAATCAGAATCTTGAAGAATTTTAGCATCTTATCGTTTAGCTTCTTTGATGATCGTGAAATCATTATGTTTCTAGAATTCAGAAACATCATGTCATTTATTTGATAAATCATTTTCTTTCAATGCTTGTCAATCTGTTTCTTCATTGTGATTCTGACTCTTGTCAAGACTTGCTTGATCAATGCTAGTGATCATTTCATGTGTTCAAATATATTCTCAACTTTGTCTGCTTCGATTCTAGCTCAAGTGATCTCATATTTGATTGAGTTCAAATCGAAGCTCATATGAGAGTGAAAGCTCTTATTCAGAAAGAACGTTGACTGTTCAATTAATGACGAAATAGCATTGTTATTGACGAATTCAATCATGAATAATCAGGTGAATCAATCATCTTGCATATATGAGCAGTAGCTTCGTAGATATCATTCTACATTCTGATTCACTCTTTCTGTCTGATCATTGATCTGAGAATGATAATTGATGAATAGTTTCATCTTGATGTTTAGTCTCAGACATAAAGACTTTCAGACAATCGATATGAATTGTGAATCACGATTGAACACTATTGATCTTGATAGTTCATGAGTTCTGAAGACTCATATCAACAGTAGCTTAACTGTTTATTCTGCAAAGGTTTCTTCGTCATCTGATCAACACAATATATAGTGTTGCTTCTTAGACAATCGATTTATGACTGTCAGAATCGCGTTGCTTTCATCACTTTCTGATAGATTTATAATGAAGTCTAATGATATGTTCTGTCATCACTGCTTGAGTATGAACAATGACTTCAGCAGTTCATTGATTCAATCTCTTGATGCTTTTGATCTATGATAAACGTAACAGTTTTGAATGTAGCGCTTGATTGTCATTCTTATCTTTGACCAGTAATATGATCATCTCAGCAAGTTCAACGTTCAATTCATGTCAGAATAATCATTGATTGAAAGATCATATGCTTCTCTTATCAATAGAATGATCATTGACTGAAAAACTCATAGTTTATCATCTTTTCAGAGTACTTCATTAAGTATCTTGCAATTGTTTAGATCAATATCTTGACAAGTCTTTCTGTTCTGTTTCATGACTATTTGAATATCAAAGCACAGTTGATTCATTTGATTTTCAACTATAATCTGATTCTGAATAGAAATCATCTCTTTGATTGAATTTTGATTAACTTTCAATTTAAGTTTTGAATCTGAGTCAGATTCTGAGTCAGATTCTGAATCAGATTTGAGCAAGATCTGAGTCAGATCTTGATCAGCTTTCTGATCATCTTTTATTAATTGAAGTTCAAATCTGTCTTCTGACAGTAGAATCTGATGCTGATATAGCTTACAATCATCATTTGCTTCAACTGACTTGACATCTGACATTCTGATCAGCACGTCAACTTTCAGATTCTGTTTTCTCGACTGATATATGATCTTGAAGTTATATTCAGATAACTTCTCAGCTCATCTAGCTTGTTGTCTGATCAGTTCTTTGATGATCATGAAGTACTTCAAATTCAGATGATCGATGAAGATCTTGATCAAAATATTCGTACATTTCAATTTGAAGCGTCAATGCTTCAAGCAGCGAATGATGATCAGCAGTTTCTTGTCATAGATCTCGTAGTTACATTCTGCAAGAATCATGTTCTTGCTATAGAAGATCATTGAATGTAGAATGTCTTCATCATCATATTGAGACAATACTTCGTCGTTGACATAGTTCAAGAAGTCAGTTTTCAGAATAGCTTCTCTGATTGAGTTGAAATGCTTCAGAATGAGAACTGTTGTCACTTGTTGCTTCAGTTCTTCAAAGATCGTCTGACAGATTTCTGTTCATTCAAAGAAATGATCTTTTCAAGTCAGCTTTATCATGAATCGAGCGATCTTTGAAAAGTTCTTTATGAATCATCGATAGAAATTGCAGAAATCAATGAAGATCTGCACATGAGTCAACGATCGAGACACTTCTCAGTCTTGAATCACATCTACTTTTCAAGAATTCATTCGCAGATCATTGATGAATATCAGTAGTTCAAGAAATGAGATTTTCTGAATCTTGAATTCACACTTGTCAATGTTTATCTGTAGATTGACTTCACGAAGCTTTTCTAGCACTTCTTTCACATGAGTTCTATGTTCTTTCAATGTTTTACTGTAGATGAGAATATCATTCAAGTATGTCTGACAGAATTTATGCAGACAGTTGAACAACACATTGTTGATATAGTGCTGAAAGAAAGCAGATTCATTGATCAATTCAAAGAGTGTTATTCTATATTTATAAACGTTGAAGAAAGTAACAAAAGTAGTTAAATCTTCGCTTTCTGAACTCATGTGCAGTTTATTGAACGTGATGATAATGTCGAGTCGAGTCAAATACTTACTGCCTTGAATTTGAGCTAGTACTTCGTCTATCAAGAGTATTGAATAACGATTTCTTTTGATCAGAGCATTCAGTTTTCAATAGTTCATGCAAAAGCAAAGACTATCATCTTTCTTTTTGACAAACAGTATTAATGAAGCAAAAAAAGCTTTGCTGAATGTGATAAACTTCTTCTTCAAATTTTCTTCTAAATACTCTTTGATCTTCTGCAACTTGTAGCTTGACATGAGATACAATCAACTTCTAGAGAGTTGACTCTCTTCTTCTAATTCAATCTTATGATTGTATGATCGATGCAAAGGCAACTGCGTTATCTTTTCTCTATCAAAAACATTTAGAAAGTCATGATAAACTATCAAAAGCTTCTTCTTCAGTTCATTTAATGACATGACAGAGATCATTTCATTCATTTTCGCGAAATCTTTGACTGAGCTAAGCGCTTTGTTGATTTCACTAATGATCAAGAAGAAGATCTTGATCTTTTTATTCTGAGTTAGAGTTTGATACACAACGACTTTAATCATGACAATATTGACGAGTTTCTTTGTCTCAGTTGATTGAAATGAGCAAAGTTGATTGAGATCAACTTGAGTGCTTTGCTTTGCTATGAGAGCAGATTCAATGAATCTATTCACTGATTTCTGATTCATGAGTCTTTTCAAGATGATTGTTGATGTAACAATCAAGTTCAAGTTCTTTCGTTTCATTTCACAAATCTCGTTTGATTCAAATCTGTAAAATGCTGATTGACTGCTTGCTTTTAAAATGACAGATTTTAATGTTCAAATCTTCAATGATGATATTAATTGATTGTTTGCAGAATCTATCAACATTTGATTTCTTTTCAATCAAAGATTTTCAATGATTATCTTGTGTTGATCTAAACAAGTTATCAATAAAGACATCATTTCATTCTTGTGTTCTTGTATCATGATCAATGTATACAGAGCGTATGTAATCGACTTTCAATCAGAAATTTCATCATACGATTGAATCAACTTTGATTTTGACAGCAATATTGACTGAATATCAAAGCATTCACATAATTCTGACATCAAAGATTCATCAATGAAAGTCATGTTAATGACTTCAGTATCTATCAGAGCGAAAAATCTGAATATCTTTTCTAAACTACTCAAGATGATATCAACAATGAACGACTTGAAATCAAATGAATCATCAAACATGCTGATGAAGCAAAATATAAGTATATCGTTCTTAGTCACTACTTTGACGAAAGCAAGTCGTTTTTTGAATTCGCTGCGATTTCGTGCATCTGAGCTGATTCAAAACAATCACATGCTCTATGTTTTGACTTCTTGCATTTGAAGCAAAGTTCTTTTTTAAACAACTTCTCTTTAGCAGAATCAACGTTCAATATTCTGAGTTTCTTTCATGCAAAGATTGAAGCTGAGATTACAGTAGTGATCATCATCAAGATGCTAGCGATAAAGTGAGTGACTTGAGTCGTTGATGTCTTGAGAGCTGATCGAGCATTCAATTTTGTCAATCAAACGTTGACTTGCATGCAGATGTTGACAAATTCATTCAAATTCATAGTTTGTTCATTGATCATGACTCGCTGAAGATCTGAGCTAATCTTATGCTGAAGATCATCTAGTAGAGTTTCGTTATTGTACTCTAGTTTTACACTAAGTCTCTGAAATTTCATTTAAAATTCATGAAAGAAGATCTTGTTTTGATACAGCTTCAAGATCTGTCGTTGAGTCATGTGATGTCGATTGAGATCATTGTACATCTTATTTATGATCGACAGTATCTTTTCTGCTTCAAGAAATAAGTTCGTGATCATATTTCTCATTCTGAATGCTATGTGTTTGATCATCGTTTTACTGACTCAACTTTTCACATATGCAATCTTCATTTCTTTAATAGAAAAATGATTCTTGTTCATCTTCAGCTTGTTTCACATTCAAGACAATCAATTATTCACATTCTGTCTCGAATCTTTGAACAGAAGTGAGTCAGATAGCTTGATTAACTTTAAGAATCGATCTTTTGAAATTGAAGTACTTAGTCGACTTAATATCGCTTCTAAATGACATATAATCACGTTCTTTTTCTTTATCTCTTTCTGTAAATGCATTCAAACAGCGTTTAACGTTGTCTGCGTAACTTTCAACTTGATGTTGATAGCTTTCAATTCAATGTTGATCTTGTTGATGTCATTCAACATCTGAATCATGTCATTATGAATCTTGATTTCGATGTCATGCTGTTGACATATGTACTTGATAAATGCAACAAGATCATCTGCTTCATGAGTGCTTATTCAAGCATTCATTTCAGTGCTGATGCTGATCTTGATCATTTTGTGATTAAAGAGCAACGTGTTCATGTTCTCTTCTTTGATATTCAACGATGCATTCATGTCTTCTTCTTCTGATACTGTTTAATTCTGTGATAGAAGTAATTCTCTTTCAGCATCTCAAGTTTCATAACGAGTCGTGCTTATTGATTCTGATTCTAATTCTGTGCTTTTAGTCATTGTGTGAGTAGAAAATTGCTGATCGAGATTCAACTGAAATTTCTGATTTCAGTTCTAGAACAACGCATTCATGTTCTTCTGTTCTTTTGTTTTGATGACAAGCTCAGTAAAGAGTTAATCTAGAGCAACACGTTCATGTTCTTCTATTCTGTTCTAGAAATTTCTTGATTTCTAATGAATCTTCTGAGCTCAATTTTCTGATTTCAATTCTGATTTAAGTTTGAGTGATGTAGCTTGTTTTTATATCATTTACACATCAATAGCAAGATTAATGAGCTTTGAACTAATGTTATGAATCTGCATAGAGCGAATCATATGAGTGTATTCTAACTAGAAGTTCAAAGCTGAAGAAGAAAGAAGATGCAACACGTCATGAGTTTTACTCACGACGACACACTAGATCGCTAGCGTGTCAACATCAACTCTATACTAGTCTATGATAGTCTGACATGATCTATGTTAGACTAACTTGAAGTGCACGATTGCAACATACATTACAATAAAACTTCTGAGTCTTTATGTTTCTCTTTATATTTCTCTCTATGTGTTGAGATTGTACCTAGAATCTAATCACACTGCAGCGAGATAGTGCGTAGCTGAATAGAATGTTTGATCAATAGAGATAGCTCTAACTAGAAAACTAAGAATACAGAAGAAAGAAGACAGTTTCAAGCTGTATCTATAGTAAAGCGAACAAAGAGACGAAGTAGTCGATTTGCTAGAGCTCAAATAGATGAAATGTTTCAGCATATTTCAATTCAAAACATTGTTGTTTCTTGTTCACATATTGAAATCTCTAGAGTCTATTGACTAGACTTTATTCAATGTCGACACACTTCGTAACATTACTCTCTTCTCTTTAAAAGTCATGTCTCTATAACTTGTAGTGTAGCTCATAGCGACAGCGACTAGAGAGCTCTGATGCTCGTCTTTCTATCAATCTTTCTATTGATCTTTCAAATCAACTCGTCAAATGCCTATTGTAGCAGACTCACTATGTGAGATAGAATGATCATTGAAGCAGACTCACTAGTTGCATGTGAACGCGAGGTAGATTGATTCACTGATAGGTCGAGCGATGAAAATAGATAGATCATTGCATTGACAAAGAGTGTCATTGAAGCAGACTCACTAGTCGACTTGCTCATCAAAGAGATCAACTTTCGACTTGTCATTGTAGCAGACTCACTATTTGCATGTGAACGTAGAATCAGATTCACTGATAAATAAGACGATGAGAGTAAATAGATTATTGCATTGACAGCGTCTTTGTAGCAGACTCACTAAATTGATCTGAATTTGAATCGAGTTGAATTGAATTTGATGACACAGATTATTTTGACTCAACTGATTCACAAGCTTTTTGAGAAGAAGAGAAAGGTTTGTGATTCTCTAGCAATCAACGATCATATGTTCTCGTTGATTCTATTGATCGAGTGAATCGATGCTACTGAATGAGCGGTAGATTCTCTAGCAATTCAACGATCATATGTTCTCGTTGATTCTATTGATTTTCTGATGTTGTTCTGTCTTTCGATGTCATCGATCATCAGGTAAACAAATTTCTTTATACTTGTTTCGTTGTTCATTGAGTGTCTTGAATGAATATTGATACTCGTATCATAGAGTTAACGAATTCTTAGTTTAATGTTGAGATCATGCCTAAAATCTAATCACACTGCAGCGAGATAGTGCGTAGCTGAATAGAATGTTTGATCAATAGAGGTAGCTTTAACTAGAAAACTAAGAATACAGAAGAAAGAAGACAGTTTCAAGCTGTATCTATAGTAGAGCGAACAAAGAGACGAAGTAGTTGATTTGCTAAAGCTCGAATAGATAAAATGTTTCAGCATATTTTGATTTGAAACATCGTTGTTTCTTGTTCACATATTGAAATTTCTAGAGTCTATTGACTAGACTCTATTCAATGTCAAAATTTCGTAACACTATGTTTCTCTCTATGTTTCTCGTCATGACTTTCTTCATGTTTTTCTTCATGTTTCTCGTCATGACTTTCTATCAAACACTCTTCATGTTTCTCTTCATGACTTTCTATTAAAAGATAATGCAAAAAGATAATGCAAAAGTCAAAAATCGAAAAAATTTCTATATTTAGTTCTCTTGACATCAAGCTTAAGTTCTTGACGAGTTGAGTTGAGTTGACTCAATTCTCAGTCGAGTCAAGTCGCGTCAAGTCGCGTCAAGTTGAAAATATGAGCAACTTGACTCAATCTCAGTTTAAGTTCAAAATGTCAACTCAAAACTTAACTTGATGATCAGTCTAGTTTAGACTACGTCATGTTTTCAACTTAATATATTATAAGATGTGCTGTGTTCAACTTAATAATACTTAACAAACTCTTTATAACTGATTGCTTTTCTTAAGTTATTGAGAAATTCTTAATAATTAACTTTACTATAATATATATTTATACTATGTTTGCTTAGAATATTACATTGTTATAAATCAGCAATAAAACTCATCTGTACATGATGCTAACTACAAATTTACTGTTTAGTTACAGTAAAATCTAAAGATTATCAAAAGTTTGAATGACATTAAAACGTTGCATGATGATGAAGTGTTATGCATTGATCACATGCAGAGTTTTCGCGATTGCACAGACTTTGATAATCTCAATGCACGTGTTATAAGCAATTTGCATGCAGATGAGAAAGTTAAATAGAACATAAAACTACAAGAGAAATCGCTTATGAAAATCATTTGATTCAGTATCTTGTCATTGTGATGACAAGAATTGAGATAAAATACTCTTGTGTTTAATCTGTTGAAGATGATTAGCAGAAAAAACTTAAATCATGAACATTTTTTAAATTTACATGCTAACTACGTATAAATCTTGTTAAGACTGCATGTCTGTTACTATGACATGAGCAACTCACAAGACTTGTTAAGTTCAATATGAGTAAACTCAAGAGTCTCATTAATATCATTTAATAAATGTTCAGATACAAACATTTTATACATGAGTGATACATTGATGAAAAGACTTTGTTAAAAGAAGAGAAATACAAGTGAATTAGTAAAAAATGATTAAACTACACTATCTGATTAAAAGTGTAGCATATAAACATTTTTGCAAAACATGATCAATCTGCATAAGAAAGATTTCTACAGATAACATGAAACAGATGAGTTACATATTTTACAAGTGAAGTGAGCGTCTGTGAAACATAATATACAATGATGATGATTGTTGATTTCAAGAATTTTATTTCTTCACTGAGTTCTGACTTTTAAATGTCTTGATGATAAAGTCAACTTCTAGTCAAAGATATCATCTGTATAACTCGAGAAAACAGTAGCATGTATCAATGTGATTAAAGAAGAAATCAACTGCAATATGCATGCATAATGCAGATGAAACATCTGCAACTCATGCTTAAGAAGTAAACTGTTGAAATTTAAGCAATGAGAAATTTCGTTCATTTTGAACTGTAAATCTGCTGCAAGAAACTACTTCTTACTAAGAAAGAAATCAGCATAAAGATTGTGTCTTATGTATGTTGCATGCAATGTATGCAACATATTTTCAATAAAGTTTAGATGTGAACAACTTAATTTTTTAATGATTATTCAAGCAAGTGAACATGCAATTGCACAGTTTCACAAAAGTCAATGAAATCTTCAATGAAAAAACTACAAAAAACGCATTGCAAACATTAATGCATTCTTCATTCAAAGATCTCATTTATTCAAGAAGTCAGTAAAGATGCATGATAATTTTCAGAAGATCAAAAGCATTCTTGCAACTCACATCAGAATTGAACGCATAGAGCTGAAGATTTATCTGCATTCAAGAAACGTGTCAAGCATGAATAGTTCTTGATGCAACTGCGAATGAAGTCATCAGACAGTCAAGTATATTCTGATGCATTGCTTGAATTGAAAGCATCTTCAATTAAATATGCTACAAGACATCAACTTCACAAACTATCAAATCATCATTTCAATCATGAAGAGTTTTAAGACAACAGTAAGAATGATGATGAAAACGAAACTGCTGAAGCAGTTTAAAGTAACAAGAACATTTATTCTTTAACATGCAATCATCATGAACAAATTTGATACATAGTCTCAGTTTTATCATCTCAACTGCATGCAGCAATCATATAAACAGTGAGCGATTTTCTATCTCAGAGAGTTTTGTTCACTCAACACACATAGCATAAAGTTTCTCATGAGTCAATTTAATCAATGTTACAAGAATGTATGAATTTATTATTATTATTACATTGTTATATAATTTTTATAAATCTCATTTATTCTTTTAGTTTGATTTAATTTAATTTAATTTGATTTGATTTGATTTGAATTCATACATTCTTGTGACATTGATTTAAATTCAACTCATGAAGAAAACTATGCTATTTATATGAATGAACAAAACTCTCTGAGAAATAAAATCGCTCATCAACTATACAATGACTTCAACGTTGTTAAGACAGTGAGTTTTGAGACTATGTATCATGTTTGAATTTATAGCTTCTATTCAGCGCGTGATGCTTTAGTAAATTCTTGATAAGAATGTTTATGCTGTTTGATTATGTCACATCATTCTTGCTCTGCTCTTCATAAATAGTATTCTTTACAAATGATGTTTCAATTCAATTCTTGATTCAAAGACAAAGATGTTTTCTTTGCACTTGTAATGCTTGTAATTGTAGTTGATAACTGTGTTCTCTCACTCAATGATTGTCATTCATTGAGCAGAGAAATATATGATGAAAGAGAGATGCACATGATGAGAAGATAGAATGTGATTGTATTGAATAATTCTTTTCTTCTCTTGATTTGACTTATGTCATATAGACGTTGAATAAATTGTTAGTATAAACATGCAATTGCAATCATTAAATGATTTGACTCTGATCAATAAAGAAGAATGCGTTCTGATCATTCTTCTGCGCTCTCAATTTTTCACGTAGATAAATATATGACTTGACATCAAGTAAAAAAGATGAGTTCAAGTTCTTGTAATATATCAGCATGATCAACAAGTTACTACTTCTTCAAGCATTGTAATCACAACTCTCAGACTGAAATCAACTATTTTATCTGATATCTTTTCATTAATTACTTGATGATACTGTTGATGTGATAAAGACGTTTCAGTATATTGACATGATTGATGAATTGCAAATTCTTCAATCACTTGTAATCACGACTTTCATACTGAGATCAACTTTTTCACTAAATATCTTTTCATCTTTTACTGACATTGACATGTCATTAATCTTCTTCGTAGATTAATTGTGACTGTTAGAAGAGATGTTGTCACATGAGTGAAAACTCTGCATAACAACTTTTCTGATCATGCAACGTTTTAACATCATTTGAACTGCGTTGAGTTGAGATCTTTTGACTTTTCTGACTTCTATTCAAACACAGAATAGAATCAAAAGATTCATAATCAACATCATGTACAGATGAATCTTGTTATCAATCTTATTCTTTTAGTTTTAATAAATTTAATTCTAACAGTTTTAATTATTTTAAATTCTTTTTAATGTTATAAATGTATTAAAATTGAATAAAATTAAACTTTAATTAATTCATAATTAACGCTAGTGAGTAAATTACATATTGATTAAAGTAAGTTTCAGATTTGACTTAAATATGACTCAGCACATTGAAAGTTTGTAAAGAGTGACAGAAACAAATTTTAGTTCTTTTAATGATTAATATTTCAAATATTCATTTAATCTTATGTTTCAGATTTGCGTCACTTTTAACTGATATATATTCATAAAAGCATCAACATTTCTAGAACTTTTAAAAACGCAGTATGTTTATTTATCATTGATAATAGTTAAATCACAACACATACATAACAAATCTTGAAAAAGAGCATTACATGTAAGATAGAGTGAATCTAAAGAATGATCAAATGACAATGAATTGCATGAGTTGTAGTAATGCAAGTTCAAAGATGATTGCAAGCGACGTTGACATATTGCAAGAAAACAGTGACGCAAGATCACAATTCTTACGCAATAATGAAGAGAAGATAGCTGACATTATCAATCTACTAATAAAGACATCAATGTCAAAGAAAGAGATAAGCAAAGATTATTCATGAAAAGAAATAGCATTGAAGCTGATGCATCATTTTCAACTTGACTCAGAAGAAAAACATCACATGACTCAGAATGCATTCATCACGAAGAACATACAGAAACTGAAGACATCAGTTCAACTGCTAAGTAAGCAGTTACAAATGCAGAAAAATACGCATTTCTCATTGAAAATCATGTCATAAGCAAACGTGACAGAAGAAGAATTATCAATGAAGAAACAACATTTCAGAAAGAAATCATCATCACTTTGCAAGAAACATGAAATCATGATAAAGATAGCAAACAAAGAAGAAATAAAAAAGATGCAGAAGAAGATCATCAAGCAGATTCTTCAAAGAATAGCAAACATGTCAATAAGTTAATGAAATTTGATCATGTTTTTTTGCAAGCTGAGTAGCAAAGACATTTTTCTTCACGCAGTCAGCTCAGATGCTTGAGCAAATCTGAAAAAGACTCAAGAATAAGCAAAAGAAATTACAAACTTAACATGCATATTGCAATGAATCTTCGCAGTGTTGACACATGAAGTGCATATTACAATCAACATGAATAATTAGAAGAAAATCATTAGAAAGTTGATAAAGAATAACGCAAGACTTCATGAAAATCTGAAGATTCTAAGAATAATCTGACTCAAGAAAGTAGTAGAAAGTGAAAAGATTCATTCATTGCTTATCATGAAGATAGCAATCAAAGCAATGATGAATCAACTGATGAACATGAATATGTTAAATGCATATTATGAATGTGCATGTAAGCTGTTCAAGAAGAACTGTCACATCACATAGTGCTTCAGATGTCAAGAATTTGATCACATGATCAAATTTTGCAGAAAGAATGAATGCTGTGTCAAGTGCACAGATAAACATCACATTGAAAAGTGTATGATGTTTTCACATAAAAGACGTTGTGCTAACTGCAACGAAAATCACAAACTTTGAAGACACATCTGTTTCAAATGACAACAGCAGATGAAACAAGTGTTTGAAATTTATAGAAACAGATTGTTCAGATATTCAGAAACATTTAAATACAATTGCACATTCTTGCAATTCTTGAACTCTTCATTGTTTTCAAGCTTTGCAAATTCAATAAACTCTTTGAAGTTTACAAATTCTTTCAGTTCAGTGAACTCGTTGAACTCAACGACAGTTGTGCTGAAAACACGCAGTTTAGTCTTTCATGAATTAACATGACAGATGATAAAAGTCAAGAAAAGACGCGTTGATCATTTCTTTTGCGTGAGTAGCGACTCAAATGAGACGTCGCTTGAGCAGATTCAAAAATGATAAATTTGAAAATGAAATAAACTTTTGATGACTGAAAGCATTCAAAGAGTCTTTTCTTTGCAGAGTCAATAACAGCTATAAATAACTTTATAATAAAACAATCTTTTCTATGAATACTGCAGTACAACATCAGAAAATCATTGAAAATTCAGAAATCATTTCTAATCAACAAAGATGTTTGTGATTTCAACATCGTAATCATACAGAAGTAGAGTTGCAACATTAATGATATTCAATCATTTAACTCAACTCACAACTTCTTTTATCTAGTGAAAAACATATCATCACAGTCAAGAACATGCATATATGTGAACAAATGCTTAAGATTCAATCAATGAATGATAGAAACAGTTGAGTCAAACATCTGCTTAATCAGAATATTAACTTACAACATAAATAATGAAACGCAGATGTTGCAACTTATAAACATTTACAATTCATGTTTATTGTTCTTTACATTTACAAAAAGATTTTCAATCATTTCTCACTTAAGTGAGTTATTCAAAAATGATTGCAAACAATTGATCATAAGAGATTTCAATCTACATCATTCTTACTGAAAGAAATGAAAATGCTTCACTTAACATGCAACGATCAACAATTTACTTAACATCATTACTAATGTTAAGCTGAAATCATTGCTAAAATCAGACATTATTACTTGCAAAACTCATAATCAGTTTACAACTATTAATCTAGTTTTTAGCAGTAAGAAAATACAGTTCATGACATGTAAGTGCAAAATACACATTGATCTGCATCAAGAATTGAATCATTTTTCAATTGTTACAGAACTTTGTTTATAAACAACTTCAGTACAGTCTTTAACTTAATGACTATGAAAGAAAATGAACACAGAAACATTGAGTGCATATCTGCATATGCATCTTTTGTTGAATCATTCTTTGAACAGCAAGATGATGATGAATGAAAGAGTGTGCAAAGTTATCAAGATGTTACAGAAAATCATTGAGAAATTTATTTTCATGACAAAGTCATTAAGTTGAGCAAAGAACTTCTGAAATTTGAACTGCTCAAAGATAATAACGAAATCAAGACAATTGCAAATTATATGAAAAATACAGAGCATATTAAATGCGTGAAATGAATATCTGAAACACAATGATCATAAAAACAAGATCATTCAACAAGCAAAGCGCGCACATTTCAGATCATAAATGCATAAGCTGAGCAACATACTTAAATCAATATGATGCTTCGTAAAATGAATCAAAATTGAAAGTTAACTATTTAAAAAACTTTCTCAGTTTTCATCATTAAAGTAAAGTGACATTGATCAAATAATAACAACGTTCAAGAAAAAAATCAAAATATTGCAAGAAAAATTCTTTCTCTCATTTTCTCAAACAGATATCAATGACATTGCAAACTCATTTATACTCTTAACAATGTCATTTGACTTATGCATTTCAGAAGATGAAGTGAGACAAACAATTAAAAGAATAAAAGTAAACAAAGCATTAAATATCTTAAACATTTTAAACAGAGTGCTGCAAATAAATCTTGCAGAACTGATATTGATATTGATGAGTTTATTCAACATATGTGTAATATATAGATATTATTTAAAGCAGTTCAAAAAGACTCAAATGATAGTACTATGCAAATCAAAGAAGAGTAATTATATTAATTCAAAAACATATCAATTCATTACTTTGCTTAATATCATAAGAAAAACTTTGAAGTTAATCATGATTAAAAAACTGAATGATATAACTGAGATTCATTACATGCTATCTGATGCTCAAATGAAAGTAAGATGCAAATGATTCATGATTTCAACATTAAATTTATTAATAGATTAAGTTCACATAGTATGAGACTGTGAAATCAAATATGTAGCATTTATGCTAAGTTTAAACATTATTGAAGCATTTAATCAAGTCTCACACATCAGACTTCTGCATACTTTGAAAATGAAAAAAACTTCAAACTACATAGTTGAATAAGCATGCAGCTTTCTTGAGAATTGAGAAACATTGCTGAGACTCAATGAGCAAACAAGTGATATGTGCAAGATAAATGCAGACATATTGCAAAAATTTCTCATTTCATTGATTTTCTTTCTATTTTTCAACGCAAGTCTGATTGAAAAGTGCAAAGCATTGAGAATTAAGATTAAAGTGTTTAACTTTGTAAATGACATTAACATTCTAGCATATGATAGATTTATTGAAGAAATTTGCAGAATACTGAGCAAAGCACATGATGTTTACACAAAATGAGTTTACACTCATGATACAACATTTACATCAGAAAAGTATGAATTTATGCACTTCATCAGAAAATCAAAGAAATTTGACATGATGACTAGCATATAAATAGAAAGCTCAGTTATTAAGTTGAAATCAAATGTGCAAGTTTTGAAAGTATAACTGAACATGAAATTGCAATAAAACGCGCATCTTCGTCAAATTGAAGTGAATCACGTCACATGAATGCTAGCACTTAGTTAACTTAAAGTCTTTACATGAGAGATAATCTTCACAAAAGCAAAACAAATATACTCAGCAGTAATAAGATCAGAAATTGCATTTGAAGCATCAGTTTGATATCAGCGAGAAAAAGAGAAAAAACTGTCAAACATACTTGTATAAACAAAGTTCTTGCATAAACAAGATTTCTGCGCACGCTAACTAAAACTATTTATATTAGTGTCATTTTTATCACGCTAAACTCAATACTATCTGTTATTAATCTTTCTAGATTAGAGTGCGCAGAAACTTCGTTTGCGTGAGAATTTTGTTTATACAAGTAGAATGCAGACTTGAAATACTATAGAATCAGACTCTGTGTCACGTTGCAAAAATATTTAAAAGAGTAAGCATTGAAACTCTGAAAGCAGAAACATTCACAAGCTTGCTGCAAGATAAGATCACGTTACGCAATTAAGTTAATGATCATATGCAGAAAATCAGACAAGCATGCAAACTGATACATGCTCATCTGATAAGTATTAATCACATCATTTTTTGCTTTTTCATCATTAAGAAAGTGACACTTCTGAATAACTTAATTCAAGAAGATGCAAAAATACAGTTGAGACATAAGCAATTAACTCTCGCTGCGACGATTTTGACTAGTGACAGCATTGCAATAACACAATATCACAGAAGTCAGTGAAAGCAATGATGAGAAAAATATAGAAAATGCATTGCAGATGTTTACATCATCTTGATACAAAGATTGCATTTATTCAACAAGATGATAAAGATGCAAAATGATCTTTAGAAGATCAAAAGCATTCTTGTCATTCACATCAGAATCAAATGCATAGATTTGAATGTTTATATTAAAGATTGATTTAAAGTGAGTCATAAAAGTATCATTTAACTAATAAATAAATGCTAAGAAAGAAAAGTATTTACAGAAAAGAACTTGATTCTTATATGTGTGTTTCTCAACTTTATGTTAAACTCGATTAAGTTGATGTTTTACACATATGATGCAGAGTTTCAATGACATCATCTTTAGATCAGATTCTCGCTAGATACAATTAGAATGAAATCAGATGAAGATTAAATGAAGAATAGATGAAGATTAGAATCGTAACATTATTTTCTTTTCTTGACTATTCATGTTCATATGAATGTTGTTTCTTAACGCGCTTTTCTTGAATATTTAATATGAAAGTCATCAATCATCTCTTGAGCGTTCATAAACTCGTTGTTGTCAGCATTATATCAGTTGAGATCGTTGTCATAACTTTTTCATTTGACTCAATATTAAAATTGTCTTTGATATCATTGAAAGTTTAATATATTGTTGATTTTTCATTCGTCTTCATCGTTTATCACTATTGATCTCGAGAGTTCATTCTTCTGATCAGACAAAGAATCATCAACGACAGAATAAAGAAGCTCTGAATGAAATACATCATGTATATGCATAGTTTCTGATAGTTTCAACTTATAAAATGAGTCAACAGACTCAGTGATCTGAAATGAGCTGAGCATCTTATCATTCAATTTTTTGAAAGATTTCGCTGTAATGATATTTCATTCATTCAGAAACATCTTTGATTTGATTTTGTAATTAATCTTCTTTCTATGCTTATTAGTCTGATTCATCATTTGCTCTCATGTTTTGATCAAAGCTTCGCGAGCAAAGATCAATGTCTTATTCATGTGATTAAATATATCTTTGACTCAAACAATCTGCAGACGTTCGCGAGTGCTTTCATACTTGATGATGTCAGAGTTGAAGTTCATATGAGAATGAAAGCTCTTATTTATGAAGAAGAGAATCAAGAAGATGACTGAAAACAAGACATTATTGTTGACAAACTCAATCATAAGTAATCATTTGAATTAGTCATTTTGCATGTATAAACAGAAGAAACGAAGATATCGCTTGACATTCTGATTGACTCATTCACTTTGATCATTAATCTGAAAGTGATAAATGATAAACAATCGAAGAGAAATGCTCAGTCGTTTGCAAAGAAACTTTCAAAGAATGAAGATGAACTGAGAATCTCGATCAAATACAATGAAGCTTAATAAATCATGAGTTTAATATACTTATTGAAGCAACATTTCAGCTATCTTTTTGACTGTGATATCTTCATCATCAATGATGCAAGAAATATAATGTCTTTCTTTTGACAATCTGCAAATGACAGTCAGAATAGCATTGTAATCATACAAATCAGATAAATTAATAATGAAGTTCATGACTATATTCTGTCATCGCTGTTCAGATATAAATAGAGATTGAAGCAAGTTGTTTGATTTATTTCTTGATGTCTTTGAACGTTGACATACATAGCAGTTTCAAATATATTGATTTATCGTTTTTCGCATAGAAGATCAATAGTAATTTCGCTTTATGATTTTCACTGTTCTAAGAATTTCAGAATGATCAATTAATGACTGATCATGTACTTCATGAATCAAATTCATTTGTAGAAGTTCATTGAATGAAACTTATAACTGATTATCATGATACAAGATTTCATTCTAAGTTCAACAATTCTTCAATTTGATATCTTCATATTATGTCTCATCTCTTGCTATTACTTCGCGAAGTAGCATACAATTCTCGTCGATTTCATTAGTTTCAAGAATCTGCTTATAGATTGATTCACTGATGTTCTTCTTTAAGTCAGCAATTTTCATTCAATTCAAAGTCAGAATAGTAGTTCTTTGATATTAAATGCATTCATTGTTGAAATCTTTAAACACGAAGTCAGCTCAACAAGTTAATGCATTGATCTTAATGTTCTGTTTATCAGATCAATATATTATCTTGAAGTTGAAATCAGCTAGCTTCTGAACTTAATGCATTTATTATTGACTTAGCTTCTTGTCTTTCATCAATGAGATGAGCGCTTGATGATTAATGAACATCTTGATAAAAATGTTGATCAGCTTCAGTTCAAGTCATCAGTGTTCAAAAGCTCAAATTATGATCAGCAGTTTCTTATTGTATATTTCGTAGTTGCATTCAGCAAAAAACATGTTCTTGCTATAGAAGACAATTAAATGTAAAACATTTTTATCATCATATTGAGACAGAACTTCATCATTGACGTAGTTAAATCAGTTGATTTCAAGAATGAAATCGCAAGTCTGATTAAAGTGACAAAGTATAAAAGTCTCAGTCATACATCTCTTCATGTGATTGAATGCAGTTTAACAAACTTTGTTTCATTCAAATATGATTTTCTTTTGAGTGAGTTGAATCATTGAATGAATAATCTTCGAAAAGTTCTTGATGAAGCGTTGATAGAAATTGCAGAAGTTAATGAAGAATTGCATCTAAGTGAGATTATTGAGTGTAGATTAATTAACTACTACTTGTATCTTTCGTGAATTCATTTTAAGTCTCTTGATTAACATCAAAAGTTCTAAAAAGATAATTTTCTGAACATGAAACTTACATTTATTAATGTTTATCTGTAAATCAGCTTCTTGTAGTTTATTCAAGATTAATCGTACATGTTGCTTATGTTTCTTCAAGATCTTGCTGTAAATGATAATGTCATTTAGATAAATTTGACAAAACTGATGAAGATATTTAAACAGCACGTCGTTCATATAATGTTAATAAAACGTTGATTCGTTGATTAATTCAAAGAGCATTACATAATATTTGTATGAGTTGAAGAAGATGATAAAGATAGTCAGATCTTTGTTATCTGAGTGCATTTGCAATTTATTGAACGTGACAATGATGTTTAATCAAGTCAGATATTTGCTTTCTTGTATACAAGCAAAAGTCTCGTCTATCAAGAGCAAAAAGTAGTGATTTCATTTGATCAAAGCATTGAGCTTTCTGTAGTTAATACAGAAACGCAGACTTTCGTCTTTCTTTTTAGCGAACAAGATGAGCGAGATGTATGATGCAAAGCTGAAGAAAATGAATTCTTTGTTCAGATGTTTAATCAAATACTTCTTTATTTTCTGAAGCTTGTAATTGAACATTTGATATAATCTGCTTCGCGAAAACATTTTCTTGTCAATCAACTCAATCTTGTGATCATAAATACGATGAGATAATAGCTGATTAATTATTGCTCGATCGAAGATGTCTAGATAGTCATGATATTCAGAGAAAAGCTTGATCTTGACTTGCTTAAGAGTCTTGACGTATGAAAGCTCATGTAAATTCACTTCTTCAAGCTTATTCTCAGCTGTAGTTATGAGTTGATTGATTTTCAAGATGATAACAGCAAAGATCTTGATATCTGATCATTTGACTAACATTTTATATGTTGCTGTCTTTATCATTGCTATATTCATTGAATTTGATGTTAATTTAGAAATTTTGACGTTAGTTAAAGTCGCGTCACGCGATTTTAACTGTTCAATTAGTTTAACTGACTTCTCATTGAACTGACTGAAAGAAAGTGATTTCAGACTGAGTTGAAAGATAGTGAAAGATTTCTTTAATATATGAGTAGAAGTTAAACTTTTTTGCTTCGTGATTACCTTGTTGCTTGTGAGTAAAACAATTAATTTCAAATTGAGAGTGAAATTCGAAAATCAAAGAAAATCAATTTGCATATCAATTACTAGAATTATTTTGTTCATTCATGTTTTTTTAAGAATCATTTGATGTTAATTTAATTGAGTGATCAACATAGAAGCTGTGTCAATCATATAATCTTGAACAGTCAGATTTGAATAAATGACATGAGTAATGAGTTTTTTAGCATAATGATCATCAAATTCTTGAATTGACTTCGCTTTGATCAAAGTTAAAGACTCATTTTGCAACTGATTATAAATAATCTGCATAATCACTTCATCAATGAATGAATAGTCAGCAGCTTTGATGTCAATCAATGACTTTAATGAGTAACTAATTTCATTGCTAGAAAGTACACATTCAATAGTCAAAGATTCAGAAGTAAAAGAGTCATCTAACATGTTTATTGTTGAAGAAATTAACATTTTTTTCATTGCATCTTTGATGAAAGTCTCTAGTTTTTTGTCTCGCTATTCTTGAAAGACATTTTCTCATTCTCTTTATTCTTTGAAATGATGATTTCATGTAAATGAAAGATGAAAGCTTGAGAAGCAGAAGTATCAATCTTGTTCTGAGAGCAGTTCTTTAACAAGTGACTCAAAGTCTTGCAAGTATAGCAAATGATAAATGATCTTGCTGACTTAAAGATAAAGAAGATGATAGACTTAACATAATCAATTATTGAAGTCATCATTGACAATGAAGTAGCAGTGCATTTTTCAGATACAACAGTAACTTTGATGATGACAGTGTGAAGCTGACTGCATAGCTGATAGTTGACTCTCTGTTTATTATTCACTTCTTGAAGAAAGCTTTTAAGATGATGAAGTGAAGTGAAGTCTTCAAAGCATACTAATAGAGCATTTTGCAAGCAATTGTTGATTTTATTCTGAAGATCATTCATCAGAATGCAATCATTGTAGTTTAGATAGCTGAATAGCTTCATAAAGTCAAAGTAAAAGACATTGAAGAGCTTATTTGCTTGTTTCAAAGCGTTGTACTTGCAACGACACTTTTGATTCTTATTCTGATTCTTGTAAATTTCTTCTAGATGCTTGAGTAGCTTGTAGATTGAGATGTAAGAATGCAAAGCATTATAATAATGTTAAGCAAAGATATGTTCAGCAGCATCATCTTCTAGTCTAGATATCACATAAATAATGCAGATAATCTCATCAACAAAGTGATTGACATTTGTTTGAAGCTTGTCATCTATCTTGATTCTTTAACTATCTTATGTTAATTTATCTTCATCAATGAATACAGATGAGTTCAAAAACTTGAAAGACTTGTGATGATCATTATTGAATAAAGTGAATGACTTACGTTGAGTATGATTCTTGATAGATTAACGAGATAAAGATTTTGTAGAAACTTGAGATTCAGTAAACTGATGAGATTGAGACTGATTTATTGAATGCAATACTTCTTTAAGTTTATTCTTGAGATTCAACATCTCTTTTTAATAGCATTTGTTTATCTCTTCTAAAGTGTTTATGATCATCTGTTTGATCTCTAGTTGATTCAATCTCTTGTCATGTTCAACTTAAATAATGATTCACTGCTTGTTGAGTTTTAAAGTCATGTTTTGTTGAGATTTAAGCTCATTCAACATATTGATGATCTCATTTGACTGATCATAAGCTCATTGACGAAGCTGTTCTTCTGTCTTGATGTTTCATGAAGTATTAACGTTCTTGACATTGACTGAAGCATAAAAAGAAATAAGAAAAACTCATTTACTAGCAATGCTTCTAAGCAGATGAGCTGTTCATGACTTGACTGATTTGAAGTTGCACGTCATTGTGAGAAAGAAAAGATAGATTTAATTAAGTGATTTATTTGATAAATTTTGATAAATTTGAGTAAATTTGTCTGTATGTTTTTTGATGAAAGTAATTCAAAGAATTTCTTGCGAATTTTCTGAATAAACGAAGTAGATTATTTCATATCATCTACACGTTGATAGCAGAGTAGTTAATTAGCATTTATCTACTGTTAGAAGTTAATTTAAAGCGAGTCATAAAAGTGTCATTTAACTAATAGATAAATGCTAAGAAAAAAAAGTATCTACAGAAAAGAACTCAATTCTTATATGTATGTTTCTCAGCTTTATGCTAGACTCGATTGAGTTGACATTTTACACATATGATGCAGAGTTTCAATAACATCATCTTTAGATCAGATTCTTGTTAAACTCAATTAGAATGAAATCAGACGAAGACTAGATGAAGAATAAACGAAGACTAGAATCGTAACAGTTTATTTGCACTTCAGAAACATTTCAGACGTAAATAGCATGCAATGCAACTGTGATTGAAATCATCAAACAACGAAATATGTACTCATGCATTGCTTGAACTGATTGTATCTGCAATCAAGAATGCTATGAAACGTTAACTTCTTGAACTATTGAATAATCATTACTATCACGAAGAGTCTCAAAGCAGCTGCAAGAATGATGATGAAAATGAAGCTTTTGAAGCAATTTAAAGTGATTGAATCACTCATTCTTTAACGTGCAATCAACGTGAACTAATTTGATACATAGTCTCATAATGATAGTTTCAACTGCATGAAGCAGTTGTATAAACAGCGAGTGATTTTCTATCTCAGAGAGTTTTGTTCACTTGATATAAATAGCATAAAGTTTTTCATGAGTTGACTTAATTAATGTCATAAGAATGTATGAATTTGTTATTATTTATTTATTATTTAATTCAATAAATACAATCTTAACATTTGTAGCAATTAAAGTTGCAATGTTGAATAATATCATTGAAGCATGTAATTCACTGTTATCTTTGCATGATCTTTCTTCATTAAAATCATCATCAATGATCAAGCTGTCAACTGCATAATTATCATACATTGCAAACATAGCTTTAATGTTACACAGACTGTTTAAAGTGTTCAATGTATCTTTTGTCTTTTAATAATCAATATTATCATAAACGTTTTAATCATTCTTTTTAATATTATCACTTTTTTCTTATTATGCATTTACATCACATCTAGCACTATGTTCTTTCATGATAGCATCTGTGACATAAGTACTTGCACATTCTTAAGCAAAATGTTTGAAGTGTTCAATCAATGCATTTGCGTCACTATTAATATCATGTTTTCTTATGTAAGCATATGTGACAGAAGTGCTTTTGCTATATGAAGCAAAATATTTGCTTTGTTTAAATCATTTGATTATAATGATTATTGTGCTTAAGTTTTATTCTTCTTTAATTTCTTTCTTTTTGCAAGTTACATTCATGATGCTTTTCTTTCTTATCTTGCACATGAAGCTTTCATATTTCTTCTCATCACTTAGAATCTTATCTATCTTGTCTGCTTTATATCACAAATGTTCATTCTTCTTCATGTTTAAAGCATTTTACAAGTTATTAAACTTTCATTCTCAGCTAATTTTAATTATTATTAATTTAACATCATTTTGTTGTATTATTACAAACTTATATTCATTACTTTGCAATATGATACATGATTAATCTTTAGTTTATGATGTAAAGTGAAATCTTTTGCTAAAAGTTTACTTCTTGCTGACTTGAACATCATCAGTCAATGATTCATTCTTTGTGTTCAATTCAATCAATTTCTTCTACATAACATCAATGATTAAAGATTTAAATCATTTAATAACAAGTTGCAATATATACAGCTTTATTTAATAACAATGTAAAGTGAAATTTCTTGCTAAAAGTTTACTTTTTACTGACTTAAACATTATCAGTCAATGATTTATTTTCTGTGTTCAATTCAATCAATCTTGTTTACACAGTATTAATGATTAAAGCTTTAGTTATAAATTGCAATATTTACAACTTCATTTGATAATATTACATCAAAGATAAGCAATATTAGTTTTAAAGATTAAAAGATAAAAATACTTTCTGAACTTAAGAATGTTTTCTTATAACTTGCGTTTAAATCAAGTTGCACGTCATTTTCTAACTTGTATAATAAGAGATCATCAAGACAATTAATGTATACATTGAATACAGCTTAAGTGTGCATAGTCACTTTGATATCATCATTATCAATCTAGCAGAATCTTCAATATTAATTATTGACGTTTGTGAATTTATTGATTTCATGTCACATTGACGTGCATTCATGTCACTGCATGTTATTAAGTTCAGCTTCGCTTCAATCACTTTAGTCATTGATATATGCAAATGCTCACTTACTCTTCATGTTTAATTTCTTAAACTTGTTTAATCTGTGCTTTTCTGATTCATATTTTCATATACAATAAGTAATCATTGTCACTGCAATGAAAACAACATTAGTAGAAAGTAAATCAAAGAATATCTTCAAGTATTCTTGATATGCTATCTTATTTCTGACTTTGCAGTAAATCTTCTGAATCAATACATTTGCTATTATTCTTACGCAGAATTTATCTTGAAAAGTCTTTTCACATTAAATGATGTTACAATCTTTGATTAATACATATTTTTTCACATGCAAAGTCATTATTATTTAGTAAACTTTTTATTAAATTCTTTTGCTTTTTTCTTGTGAATTGCTTCTATCAATCATATTCACTTTAAACTATGATTCATACTTGACTCAGTATATTAAATTGTCACGTCTCAAAGATGTTATACATTTATTTATTATGAGTTTTATTTGCAATGAAAAATCTGAGCATATTATTTTTTAAGTCTCTTTCATCATTGAAATGTTTTTTACTTCAAAACGTTTATGATTTGACTTTTTATTTAAATGATTTACAATATTCTTTCATGCTTCTCTCATTTTCTCATTAAGTTAAATCAGCAATGAAACTCATCTGTATACAATGTTAATTACAAATTTACTGTCTAGCTACAGTAAAGTTTAAAGATTATCAAAAGTTTGAATGATATCAAAATGCTGCATGATAATGAAGCATTGTGCATTGATTGCATGCAAAGTTTTCGCGATTGCGTAGACTTTAATAATCTCAATGCGCATGTTATAAGCAATCTGCATGCAGATGAGAAAGTCAAATAAAATGCAAAACTATGAGAAAAATTGTTTATGAAAATCATTCAATTCAGTATCTTGTCATCATGATAATGAGAACTGAGATAAAACACTCTTGCATTTGATTTATTAAAGATGATTAGTAGAAAAAACTCAAATCATGAATATTCTTTAAATTTACATGCTAACTATGTATAAATTTTGTTAAGACTGCATGTCTGTTACTACAATATGAACAACTCATGAAATTCATTAAATTTAACATGAGCAAACTTAAGAGTTTCATTAATATCATTTAATAAATGTTTAAACACAGATATTTTATACATGAATGATACGCTGATGAAAAGACTTCATTAAAAGAAGAGAAACATAAGTGAGTTAGTAAAGAATGATCAAACTATGCTGTCTGATTAAAAATGTAACATATGAACATTTTTGCAAAACATGATCAATCTGCATGAGAAAAATCTTTACAGATAATGCAAAACAAATAAGTTGCACATCTTACAAGCAAAGTGAGCATTTGCAAAATGTAATATACAATGATGATGATTATTAATCTTGAGAATCTTACTTCTTTACTGAGTTCTGACTTTTGAATGTTTTAATGATAAAGTTAACTTTTAATTGAAAACATTATCTGTATAACTTGAAAGAACAGTAGTGTATATCAATGTAATTAAAGAAGAAATCGACTGTGATATGCATGCATATCACTGATGAAACATCTGCAACTCATGCTTAAGAAGTAAATTGTTGAAATTTGAGTAGTGAAAGATTTCACTTGTCTTGAACTGTGAATCTGCTGCAAGAGAAAAAACTATCTCTCACTAAGAAAAAAATCAGCATAAAAGTTATGTCTTATGTATGTTGCATGCAACATATGCAACATAGTTTCAATAAACATCATCAATAAATGCTATGCAAATAGAAGTTGAAATCTCGTCAATGAAGATGCAACTAAATCAAAAGTGCAAGAACTATGCAATTTGAATAGTTGAATTATTGAAAAAACACTCTATCAGAAAAAGAACATTTATTTCATACTCATCTTAATACTCTATTGAATTGAATCTAGATCTGAATGCATTAAAATATCTGAATTGAAACAAGATGAAGATGAACTTATCTTGAAAAGTCAAGAAGTGCAAAGACAGACTCATGCAGATATATTAAATATTGAACAAAGTGCAAAAAACTTTGAATTCAATAAAAGAAATCAAAATTTCTCACTTCAAGAAATCATGAGATTAAGAAATCAAGCATTTAGCAAGAATTCAAATCGAATTTGCAAAAAGCGAAACTTGCAAAATAATCAATTCACACTACAGAAAATTAGAAAGAATTATCAAAAAGACGAAAAACATAGTGATGTACATCAATGCATCGCAAATTTGAAAAAAGATAGCAGAAATCGAAACAGAAATGAGAATGACAGTGATATTCACGCATGAATTCGTCAAATACAGCAAAGCGACAAGCGTTTCTGATAAAATAATCACAACGAAAGCGAAACTAATAGCTATTAGCGACGCAATCACAATATGCAGCGAAAAAGCACTCAAAAACAGCGAAATTTGAGTATACATGAACAGTCAAATGACTTTGCAAAGACTAAACATAAAGAGCAACATCAATGTGAAGTTATTTGATGACATACGACAAGACTTGATCAATTTACGTCAGAATCAGTGTTAAATTTGCATACAGTGAATATCAAGTTGCAAGAGCATTATTAAGAACGAAAAAGCAGATCAATTAATCAAAAGCGCTGCTCAAGAATTATCAATTATTGACAACATGAAAGCAATCATCATAAGCTTCATCAAAAAGCAAATTTGCAAAAAGACGAAATTACAATAATTAAATGTTTGAAAAAGCAGCATCAAGAAGGAAAATCAGTATTAAAAGCATATATCAAATGTGAATTTAAGTCATAAATTATTAAAAGAAATGAGAAAAATCAATACATTAACGTTTTCAATCTTTATTCAGCTGAAAATGAGACATGACTATTTCAAGAGCTATTTGCATCAATTATCAAAGAATAATTTAAACAAATGCTATGAAATATGCAATGCAAGACAAACGTTGAAGCATTTACTGCTGAACTGCAAACATTATAAAGCAAAGCAGATAAAGCTTAAGAAAAAAGCTCAGCTCAAAAACACAGACATTATATTGACATTGTTCATCATCAAGATTGAAAGAATTGCAACATTAAAGTATTTGAAAAATACTTAAATTACGATGAGAAAATGATTATTAGAAACGAAAGAGTAAAACGCAAAGAGTGCAAAGAAACAAAGAAAAACGAAAGTACAATGACGAGAGTTGAGCGAGAGTGCTTGTATATGCAAACTATCAATGTGATTGATCAATGAGAAGATATAAAGCAATGACTTTGATTAGATTACATGTAACTTAGCATACATACAGCGTTTAGACAGTGTCATAGTCATAGACTGCATGCACTTAATGAAGAAAAAAAAAACTCTCACTGTGTGCTTCTAATACTGATTTTCTTTTTTGATGCTGTTGTTTCATGCAATTAGTCATTGCTTTTTTATCTCTTAGTTTATTTGCTTTTTGATAAAGCTTATGATTGTTCTTTTTCTGATGTCAATTGTTGATCTTTTTCATGTCACATCTTTAATCAATTGATTTGCTGCTTCGTTTTCAATGATGTCTTTGCAACTTGATACTCACTGTATGCAAATATGACATCGATTTTGTTGCAGATTAATTCGATTTTGTTGTATGTTATTAAATAACTTCAAATTAACATTGCTTTTTGCTTTTAATCTTTGCAGCATTATTTGACTGTCTGTGTACACTTAAATTTCGCTGTCTTCAGATGCTTCTTCACTGCATATCATGATTGCATCATTGATAGTTTGCAATTTCACTTTCATTATGATTATTTTGTCAATCATGCTTGTCATCTTGCTGCATTTAACAGACTCATGTGTGAATATCATTGTGATTTCAATTTTTGTTTTGAGTTCTGTTATCTTTTTTCAAGTTTGCAATGCATCAATGTACATCACTATGTTTTTCGTCTTTTTGACTATTGTTTTCAGTTTTCTATAGTGTGTATTTATTGTTTCACACATTTTATCTCTTGCAAATTCGATTTGCATCTTTGTCAGATATTTAATTTTCTGATTTCATGATTTCTTGAAGTGAGAAATTTCAATTTCTTTTATTGAATTCAATGTTTTTTGCACTTTGTTTAATATTCAATATATTTGCATGAGTTTATCTTTGCATTTCTTGACTTTTCAAGATAAATTTGTCTTTATTTCATTTCAGTTCAGATATTTCAATGCATTCAAATTTAAATTCAATTCAATAGAGTATTAAAATGAGTATGAAATAAACATTCTTTTTCTGATAGAATGTTTTTTTGATAATTCAACTATTCAAATTGCATAGTTCTTGCACTTTTGATTTAATTGCATCTTCATCAACAAGATTTCAACTTTTATTTGCATAACATTTATCAATAATGTTTGAAATGCATTCAGAATTTTTTGTAATGCAGCATTTTGCAGTTTGCGAAATTTAACTAAGTAGCTTTTTTAATTATTTCATCATATTTCGACGTCATAATTGCTAATAAACGTGACATATGTCAGATATAACTGCTTTTCTGATTTGACATTTAGTTTTCACTCACTATTTATTAATTTAAACAACGAGTGTAGCGTTCTTGTGACTGTCACGATTTTCGTTTGCACATGAACTTTGAAGTTGAGCTTTCAATTCAGTCAGACTTTTAATCATTGTATATATATTTTTGATTTTATGATCATGTTATTGAGTAAAATAATCATTGAATCGAACATCTGCTCAATCAAGCTACAAACTAGCAACTCGAAAGGCAAGATACAGACGCTACGACTCATAAACGTCTACAATTCATGCTCGCTGTCTATCATCTTTACAGAAGAATCATCTACTATTTCTCGTCTGAATGAACTAATCAAAGATGACTGCGAACAGCTAGTCGTAGAAGATTTCAACCTGCATCATTCATACTGAGAAGGCAGAAGATGCTTTACTCATCACACAGCGATGAATGCTCTACTAGACATCATTACGAACGCAAGACTAGAACTACTGCTTGAATCAGGCACAATTACTAGAAAGATTCGCAATCAACTCACAACAATAAATCTAGCGTTTGACAGCAAGAAAATTCAATTCATGATACACAAATGCAAGATGAGAATCAATCTACATCAGAAATCTGATCATCTTTCGATTGTCATGAAGTTGTGTCTACGCACATTCTTCATGCAGTTCACGACTCGTCGATTATGAAAGAAAATGAACACAGAAGCACTAAATGCTCATCTAAGAATACATTTTCTCATCGATCGTTTTCTCGATGACAAGACAATGATAGATGACAGAGTAACTGAGATCACTCATGCGCTACAAGAGATCATCAAAGAGTCTACTTCTTGAGCAAAGTCATTGATTTAAGCACGAGACTTTTGAAATCAGATCTGCTCGAAAGTTGTGACAAAATCACGATGACTACGAATTATATGAAAATCGTAGAGTACTCTAGAAGCATGAAACGACTATCTGAGATACAACGATCACAAAAACAAGATCATTAAAGAAACAAAACGTTCACATTTTAGATCACAGATGCATAAGCTGAGCAACGAATTGAAATCAATTTGACGCTTCGCAAAATGAGTCAGAATTGAAAGTCAGCTACTCAAGAAACTTTCGCAGTTTTCGTCATTAAAGAGCAACGATTTCGATCACATAGCAGACTCATTCAAAGAAAAAACAAAGATGCTACGAAAGAAATTCTTTTCATCATTGTCTCAAGCAGACATCAATGACATTTCGAAATCGTTTATATCGCTGACAGTGTCGTTCAATTCAGCCTTATTGCAAGATGAGATGAGACAGATGATTCAACAAGTAAAAGTCGACAAAGCATCAGATGCATTCGAAATTTCAAATAAAGCGCTTCAAGCGAGTTTAACAGAACTGACTTCGATACTAATCAGTCTGTTCAATGCATGTGTAACTCACAAATATCATTCAAAGCAGTTCAAAAAAGTTTAGACAATAGTACTGCACAAATCAAAGAAAAGTAACTACATTGACTTGAAAATGTATCGACTCATCGCTTTGCTAGACATCATGAATAAGACACTAGAATCAATCATGATCAAAAGATTAAACAACATTGCTGAGATTCATCACATGCTTTCAAATGCTCAAATGAAGACGAGATGCAAGCAGTTCATGATCTCAGCGCTAAATCTACTAGTAGATCAAGTACACGCAGTATGAGACTGCAAAATTAAGTACGTAGTCTTTATACTTAGTTTAAACATTGCTGAGACGTTCAATCATGTCTTGCACACTAGACTTCTGCATACTTTGAGAATGAAAAGAACATCAAACTATATAGTTGAATGAACTCGCAGCTTTCTGAAAGACAGAGAGTCATTGCTAATGTTCAATGAACAAATCAGCGTGATGCAATGAGTAAATGCTGACATTTCGCAAAAATTTCTCATATCATCGATTCTCTTTCTATTCTTTAACGCAAGCTTAATCGAAAAATGCGAAACTCTAGAAATCAAAATCAAAGTGCTTGACTTCGTAAATGACATCAATATTCTGATCTATGACAAAATCACAGAATCAATCTGCAAATCACTGAGTCGAGCACACAACATCTGTGCGAAGTGAGCTTGAACTTATGATGCTACGTTCGCTTCAGAGAAATATGAACTCACTCACTTCATTTGTAAGTCAAAAAGATTCGACATGACAGTCAGTCTATGCATAGAAAACTCAATAATAAAGTTGAAATCAAAAATATGAGTTCTCAAAGTGCAACTGAACATGAAACTACGATGAGATTCGCATCTTCGTCAAATAGAAGCAGATCACGTCATCAAGATACTGATGCTTAGTCAACTTGAGATCTTTATCTGAGAGATTACATTTGCAAAAGCAAGATAAATATACTTTGCAATAATAAGATCAAGAATGACGTTCGAAGCATCAGTATGACATCAATGCAATAAAGAAGAAAGATTGTTGAGTATGAAATGAAGGTTAGAAACTTTTCAGAATCAAGCGTTGTATCATGTGATCAACGTCTTCAGAAAAGTGAACATCAAAACGCTGAAAGTTGAAACATACACATTCTTGCTACATGTTCATCTGAACAAGCTTCAGAATCAAGTCATACTACGCAGTTGAATCGACGATAAAACACAGAAGACTTAATGAGCATGCAAGATCATATATGCTCATCTGATAAAAACTAATAGACTCATTTCTCGCTTCTTGATCTTTAAAAAAATGACGTTTCTGAACACTTCAATTCACGAAGAAGCAAAGATACAGTTTAAATGCAGATGACTCGATTTCTTAATGATGATTCAAATGAGCGAGCGTGCAATTGCACAGTTTCACAAAAATCAATGAAATCTTCGATGAAAAAACTACAAAAAATGCATTGCAGACATTAATGCATCTCTCGCTCAAAGATTTCATCTATTCAAGAAGTCAGTAAAGATGCGTGATGATTTTCAGAAGATCGAAAGCATTCTTGCAATTCACATCAGAATCAAATGCATACATAGAGCTGAAGATTTATTTGCACTTGAAAAACATGTCAAGCGTGAATAGTTCTCGATGCAACTGCGAATAAAGTCATCAGACAGTCAAGCATATTCTGATGCATTGCTTGAATTGAATGCATCTTCGATTGAATATGCTACAAGACGTCGACTTCATGAACTATCAAGTCATCGTCTCAATCACGAAGAGTCTCAAGACAACAGCGAGAATGATGATGAAAATGATGATGAAAATGAAGCTGCTAAAGCAGTTTAAAGTGACAAGAACACTCATTCTTTAACGTGCAATTATCATGAACAAATTTGATACATAGTCTCAGTTTTATCATCTCGACTGCATGTAGCAATTGTATAAACAGCGAGCGATTTTCTATCTCAGAGAGTTTTGTTCACTCGACACACATAGCATAAAGACTCTCATGAGTTGATTTAATCGATGTCACAAGAATGTATGAATTTATTATTATTATTATTATTGAGTAAAATAATCATTTGATTGAATGTTGTCTTATGACTTTCAAAGTGTATTAATTCAGATTTCAAGTTATTGAATTGCATTGCATTGTTCTCAGCTCATGTAAAAGCGATTTTTGCTGCGTTTTTCAGTATTTTCACATTCTTGTCAATATTTCTTTTCTCAATGTATAGCATCACGTCATCAATATAACTGAGTGACTGTAAATTTTTGAACTTTGCGTAAATCTTTGAAAATAAAGATTGAATATAAATTAGAAATAAATGAGTCTTATAATATTTCTGTGCTTATTTTCTTTGATTTCTGACGTTCATCATCAAATGCTAAATCAATAATTCAATTTTGTAAGAAACATTTTACTTAGTTGATTAAATTGACTGAAGTCAGCAATGAAACTCATCTGTATGCGATGCTGACTACGAATCTACTGTTTAGCTACAGTAGAGTCTAGAAATTATCAAAAGTTTGAACGACATTGAGATGCTGCGTAATGATGAAGCGCTGTGCATTGATCATATGCAGAGTTTTCGCGATTGCACAAACTTCAATAATCTCAATGTGCATGTTACAAAAGCAATCTTCATGCAGATGAGAAAGTCAAATAGAACGCAAAACTACGAGAAAAATCGCTTATGAAAATCATTCAATTCAACATCTTATCATGATGATGATAAGAACTGAGACAGAACATTCTTGCATTTAATCTGTTGAGAATGATTAGCAGAAAAAACTTGAATCATGAACATTCTTTAAATCTACATGCTAACTACATATAAATCTTATTAAGACTGCGTGTCTGTTACTACGACATAAGCAACTCATGAGTCTCATTAAGTTCAACACAAGCAAACTTGAGAGTTTTGTTAATATCGTTTAACAGACGTTCAGACACAGATATTCTATACATAAACAATACGCTGATGAGAAGACTTTGTTAAAAGAAGAGAAACACAAGCGAGTTAGTAAAGAATGATTGAACTACGCTGTTTGATTAAAAGTGTAGCATATGAACATTTTTGCAAGATACAATTGATCTGCATGAGAAAGATTTTTACAGATAACATGAAACAAATGAGTTGCATGCTTTACAAGCGAAGTGAGCATCTGCAAGACGTGATATACAATGATGATGATTGTTGATCTTAAGAATCTCACTTCTTCACTGAGTTTTGACTCTTGAATGTCTTGATGATAAAATCAATCTTTAGTCAAAGATATCATCTGTATAGCTTGAGAAAACAGTAGCGCATGTTGATGTGATTAAAGAAGAAATCGACTGCGATATGCATGCATATCACAGACGAAAAGTTTACGACTCATGCTTAAGAAGTAAACTGTTGAAATCTGAGCAATGAGAGATCTCGTTCATCTTGAACTGTGAATCTGTCACAAGAAAACTTTCTAAGTAACTTCTCAAGTTTAAGAAGAAAATCAGCATAGAGATTGTGTTCTATGTATGTTGCATGCAACGTATACAACATATTTTTAATAGACGCAGAAGAATGATCAGAACACATTCTCTTTTATTGATCAGTGTCAATCATCAAACGATTGCAATTGCACATTTATACTAACAATTCATTCAACGTTTACATAACATAAGTCAAATCAAGAGAAGAAAAGAGTTATTCAGTACAATCATACTTTATCTTTTTATTGTATGCATCTCTCTTTCATCACATATTTCTCTGTGCAATGAATGATAATCATTGAGTAAAAGAACGCAACTTTATGTACATTACAATCATGAGCATCACAAGTGCAAAGAAAACATCTTTCATCTTCGAATTAAGAATTGAATTAAAACATCGTTGTATAAAATATCATCAATGAAGAGCAGAGCAAAGATGATGCGTCATAAATGAACAACACAGACACTCATTAAGAGTTTACTTGAGCATCATGCGCTGAATGAAAGCTATAAATGCAAACTTGATACATAGTCTCATGATCATTGTTTTGATGACGCGAAGTTGTTGTATAGATGATAAGTGATTTTCTTTCTCAGAAAGTTTTGTTCACTCGATATAAATAGCATAGAGTTCTTCATGAGTTGAGCAATCAATGTCACAAGAGTGTATGAATTCAAAATTCAAAAAAAATTAAAATTAAATTGACTGATATTTTCAATCTAATCAATATTTTGATCAGCTGTTTTAATGTAACATGATTAAAGACTTCTTTGATATTTAAAAGTAAACAGATAAACATGTTTTCTCAACTTTTCATCATTTACGCATCATGTACTAAATTTAGTACTGTGTTTATAACTGATCTTTGTTTTCTGTCTTTCATTTAATCAAAATTCAGCAGCTTATCATTAATTTCAGCTGTGTAAGACAGTTGCATTGCTATTATTTTTTCTGCTACTTTGTCTAAACAATTTAACAGCATAATAATTCTGTATATCTTTGAAATTGAATAATTTAACTTGTCTGATTTTTTTAGAATAATTCTTGTGTCTTCACATCATATTTTTAAATGATAGTTATTTTCAATCAAATCTGAGTACACTAAATTGAAGATTTTCAATATAGTTTTATACACTCGCTGTATGATTGCAAATAACATATTGTCTGATTCAGATGCTTTTCTGAGTGCTGAGAAGTTAATAGCGTGCTTGATTTTTTCTTCAATAACTTTTGATCACTGTATACTTTCATTTAATAGTAATTCTTCATTGATTTGAATTTTCAAAAATGATGAGTACATTGCTTTCAGAAATATCTTGCACTTTTCATTAAATTCAATCTTTAATTCTTTTTGCAAGTTTTGTATCAAGAATAGCTTTTCAATTAAACGTGATTTAGTGAACTTATATGTCTGAAAAACTTCTTTCTCTTCAACGTTGTTCAAAAAATTGATTCAGAATAGATTTTTGATCAGCTTTATTGCATCATGATACGAATTTCACATTTGCACTATCTTTGTTCATACATCATCATTTCTGCATCTTTTTCAGATTCGCTTTTTTGATGACAGCATCTTTTGTATTTCAATGAATTCATTGTTTCATCAGAGTTTTGATTTTACGCATATTCACTGTTTAAATACGAATAATTTCACTGTATTCTTAATGCATTTAGTCAAATAAATGACTTTTGCTTCTAAACTCGTGATTCTTTGCATCTTGACTATCATTTTGTCTTTCGTCTTTTGCAAATGCTCATCAAAGTCTTTTCAGTCAACTTTTTGCAGATTGTATGATGCATTCAGCAAATTTTCGATCAACTTTACTTTTTTTATAACTATTGTAAATAAAATTACTTCATGATTGAATTCTGTGTTTGCATTCTCATCTATATGTCAATTCTTGATGTGATTGTGCATATTTTTTGATGCAAATGCTAAATTAAGTACTGAGCTTGACTGATTTGAATAGCTGTGATATGTGTTTATATCAGAAGTGTTAATCAGATTGCACTTATGTAAATTTACTCACTTTATTAATGCTTTCGTTCTAATAAAGTTTGAGCTGACAACGAGATTCTGTTAAGATTATGTTTAGAAACTAATCAGAGTGCGTGCGTGACTAGAATGTTTAATCTATAAAGATAGCTATAACTAAGACTTTAAAAATACAAAGAAAAGAAGATACAAAAGACAAGAAGAATACACTTTATATAGTAGTTACTCAGATTAACGTTAGTCTTAAAGAAGACGTGTTGAAACACAAGAAAAATGTTGACTTAAAAGATGTTTATGACACAAAGAAATGTGTTTGTCATAGAAATCTGTTAATCACTTGTAACACAAAGAAGTGTGTTTGTTTAAAAGATAATAGAAGCTGATTAAAAGATGCTAGAAAAGAAAAAAGATGCTGAGTCATATTTAAGTCAAATCTGAGTCAGATTTAAATCAGATCTTGACTAGATTATTGACTAGTTTTAATCATTACATAGAGTACTCGCTAGCGTGCACTGCGAATTGATTAAAGCTTCAGCCTTGTTTAGTCTTGATACGCTTCGTAACATTATTTCTCTCTTCGAAAATTCATGTTTGCATGAATGTAGTTTATTTGCTCACTTCTGTTGATAGTTATTTCGATATTTAGCGTGATTTGTTTGAATCTAGTTTATGAAATTTGTTCAAAACTTTCTCTGAGTCATTGAATTTCTCTTTATCAACATAGTATTATTTGTTGTTTCTATCTAGATTTGTTCATTTGACTTTGTACTGTATTTGATCTTGATAGCATCTGAAGTTCAATATATTATTTATCTCTCAATGTTCATCGTCTTTGATAGTGATTGATCTGAGTGATTCTGAATGCTGTTCTGATAGAAGATCTTCTGAATATGATCATAGTAACTTTGAACTGAACATTGAATGCAAATGCTTCATGCTTATTGATAAATGAAAATGATAGAAGATTTCAACTTTGACAGTGATTTGATAAAGATTTAGCTGTTTGTCTTTCAAATCTTTGCATCATCTTGTTGTTTTGATGTTTCTGAAGAATAATTAAACTCAGTCATTTACTTCATAAATAACGTCTCATTTATGTTTATTGATCTGAGCTTCAATGATCTGCTTCGTCTTTTTCAATTGCTGATGATTGAAGATAAGAAGCTCTTTCATTCAAATAATAATATTGTCTGCTTTTCTAGCTTCAAGACACTCATGAATAGTTTTGTAGTCAGTTGCATCTGAATCAAAACTCATTTATTATGAATTATGAATTATTTGTTATGAATTGAGCTAGCGCTGAAATGACGACACATTAGTGCTTCTAGCAACGCACTAGCTGTACTTTAATTTGACTTTCGCTTGATTTCACTTCATAGCTTTACATACTATCATAAATTATATCTATCAGATGTTATTTCATCACAAATAATAGTATCAACTTGTTTTGACTATTAGCTCAATATCATTCAGCTTGACTAGATTTTCTATCAGTCTATCAGTTTCGTCACTATTGAAACGTTATTTACTGATTAATTCGTGATTACGTCACTAGCGAAAATTTCTACTCGAAAATCAAAGAAACACTCAATGCTTTATCTTTACTACTTTCGTCAACGAACTTCTCATTTCTATCACTAGTCAATCAGTTCTTTATCTGATAAACTGACTGATGATTTCGTCTGAATTTAGTACGACAATCTGACGTTCAGCTTGAGCTCTCAGCTTGCATTTCACCTGAACAAAGTAACTAAAAGTCTAGCATTTCAGCTCAAAGTCTTTTTAAACACTGATCATCAGTATACTAAAGATCATAAGATCTTTTCAAAAGCAGATGTATGCATAGTTATCTGTATTACGTTGCTCTATCTTTGACCTGCTCATTTAAAAGATTCTATTGAAACAGTAGATTCTTCAAGACGTACTGAGAAATCTTCTGTCTCAATCGAATCAGTCTTTTTCAACATTAATTGAGTGATAGATTGATCTTTATTTCAAGCAGCGATCAATTTCTTTGTTCAAGATATTCAGCAATTTCAAACTTCAAAGACTTATCTCATCTGACATAATCAGCAATATTCTATCATATCTTCTTCTACTTTCATTAATAAATCTAGAATTGAATTTACAGAAGAAGTTACTATAACAAATTCGCAGAACGTCATGACTGCATCTTTTACAGAAGTTCAGCAAGAAATGTTAAATTAAATTATCATTGAAAACGTTTCTTGTACAATTCAAAAACTCAGTAATTAAGATGATTTATCTTCTGAATCACTTAAATCACTTGAATTTACTGATTCTACTGATTTAGCAGACGATGATGATGAAAACAATCATCGCAATCACTGAAATTTTACTGAAGTGAGACTCTTTGACTCTATGTACAATGACAAGTTCATGCACACTGATGATTTTCTGAAGCATTCAGGCAAGAAGACATACTTTCAAGATGTTCATCTCTTTATTGAACGTGTCAAGAATATTCTTCATATTAAAGATGCTAATTTAGTGAGAACAAATTTATGAATCTGCCTTCAAGACATCACGATGAAATAATATATTGAAGAGCTTATCAATGATGAGAAAAGATTGATCAAATACGAAAACGATGTCAATAAGTGAATACACGCTTTGATCAAACGCTTTCGCAAGCAATCTTGCATTGCTCTGAACATGATTATCAAAGAAAGATACATCATGAAAGATGTACAACATTATCAAGAATCTTGCAAGTATGCTCAGATCATATTAAGAGCTGTCAAATCAACGAAACTAAACTTCATCTTCAATCAGTTATCAATTATTTACAATGACATTGATTTGAAATTTCAAAGAAATCTTATAATATCTACTCTCGTCATCAAGATTAATGATTTTCTACATGATATGAACAATAGAAAATACATCTGATGAGAGCTAGCAGTTAAATATCGAGAAAACATCAAATCTAGTATCAGTACGTTAGATATCAATCGCAGTACTGAAAGCAGTAATCAACGCAGCAATGATCAACACGATAATAAAGACATTGATCAGTATGATAGTTCTAACTCTCAGTTGAATTTTCAGCGATAATTTCAGAGTGATTTCAAACAAACTTCGAGATTTTCAAACTATCAGAACAATGCTTATCAGAATCAGTCTCAGCAGTCTTTGCAGTTAAATGTTAATACAATAATGTTGACTTTGTCAGCTTCACAACAGTCATTGCTGCTAACAAACAACGAAAATGCGTCAGATTCAAACCAGCGTTCATTTTATTCAAATAACTGAGAGCGTGACAAGTCATTATTTAAATCATCATTTCAATCATGATCTTAATGAGTCTATCAAGTCTCTATCGAGAATCAGAAGAATAAAAAGATGAAAATCAATACTGAAGAGCAGAAAGTCTATCATGATAATGAATGAGATCAGTATCAAATTGCTATTCAGCAAGCGTATCTGCAAGATGCTTCTGATGCATACACTGAAGAAACTTTTGAGAAGAATTAATCTCAAATTGAATTGAAATCGAATTTCAATCAGAAAAACGAATCTGTGAATGCAGACTTTGTGATTTCTACAATCAAGTTTACAACTACTAAAGTCTGTGAACATTGTGATCAAAGCTTTGAATCAGAAAATAAGCTTCATCATTATCTTGAAAAGTGTTTAATCTTTCGATCAATAGACGAGTCAGCTGCTTTCTCAATGACATTAAAGTCATCATCAAAAGAACGCATTCTTATTGAATCTTCTTCAAAATCATTGCAAATCATTGCAAATCATTGACTACGTCTTTCGTGATTGACAATATATCACAGTCAAAGTCTGCTGAAGTCTTAATGAACTTGAAGAAGATATTGTTCTAGACATGAAATGTATCATGATCATAGTAAATCATAAGTTTATCAAAGTCATTGCTTCGAATACACTCATACAGAAAATGACATCACTCATATCAGTATGAGACATTGAAAACAAGATTCATCACTTCTGTGACTTTGTGATGCTGATCACATATATTCATGAATTTCTATCTGATGATAGATTGACAACAGCTTGCTTTTGTCAAGATATTCATCTGATTGATAATTTCAGAGTAAAAGTACTTTTAGAAATTGACATTATAACTACAGAGAAGATGCAACTGAATCTGAATGAAAAGATTGTCAAAATAAATAGTTATCAAGAATTTACTGTTAACATTTTTGTACTCACTAGAAATCTGTCGAATTTTAAGCGAATAGTTTGAATCAAAGATCAAATCGTGATTTCATCTCATGCACTTCTGAAAGTATCTGTTCTCATGAAAGAAAATAAGCTATCAACTGATCATGATCTTATTAGAATCATTTCTAGAGCAAGTCATAAAGATACATGTAAATCGAATGATAAATGAGTAAATGAGAATTCAAAGCTAAAGAGCGAGATTTATGAGATGCGAAGACTATATGTACAGAGAAAAGATAAGCGCTAGACTCAATAAAGTTTAGATTCGCTCAAAGAACATGCGTCTCAGTAGAAGACTGAGCACGCTCATAACAGATCTGATCTTCAAGTCTTACTACGATCAAGATCTGAAACAGACGAGTGATCTCTTCACTCATGTAGTAGACATCAGCTTTTTCTTTGTGCAAGTTCGAAATGACATTGAAAAATCAATCATCATTCAACGACATGCAAGAATTGAAGCAATGTTTAAGTATGAAGAAGATGACTGCTTTCTGACGAATTCAATGAATCATCATCTGATGATCATTGATTGAAAGCAGCATAAAACTTCTGACTGAAAGAATTCACTTCTAAGAAAAATATCAGTTCTCGTCATCATCATCACAACTTTATTAACTGCAAATTCAAATCTATTATCATTTTTGACGTCAACAGTATCAAATCTACTTTCGACAAAGATTGATTCTGATCTGAAAAGTACATTGCAGAACGACGTCACTATTTACGACATCACTCAGATAATCATTGCTATAGCAGAGATTGTTAATTCATATAATATATGAACTGATAAGAGAAATATCGTGAATATTTTCGAAGAAAACTGAATGTCAATTACTTTAACTTTTGAGATCAAGATTTTCTTGACAAGAGTATATTCTCTTAGTACTAAAGACAAGAAGCTGATAGATGAGATCTTTGATAAGCTTCATGAGCAACACAAGCTCACTTGAATCGAACAGTCAATGCTTTATGATTTCTCAGTCTTTGTTGTATGACGAGAAATCAATGAAATTAGAAAGAAACGTGTTGTAGTTGACATTCAAGATCTAAACAAGATCTTTTTGCAAGACAGCTATTTAATGTCATTGCAAACAATCATTACAACTGTCGTTGCAGACTGTCAGTACATTATGATGATAAATGTCAATGATTATTTCTATCAGTGAAAGATCAGATCAATCAATCGAAGCAAATTAATCATTGTCTCTCATCGAGATCAGAAACAGTTTGAGATAACTGTGATGAAATTCAAGAACTCTTCGTCATATGTTCAACGTCAGATTGATCGACTGCTGTGATCTCATCAACGTTATGCTTGAGCTTATATGAATGATATTGTCATATTCTCAAGAACTCTGAAGAATCACTTGAAACATTTACATGTCGTGTTCAGACTATTTTTGAAGAAGAGAATTAGCATTTCGTCGAAGAAATCATTCATAGACTATTCATCAGTAATACTGCTTGATCAGAAAGTCGATGACTTCGATCTGACTACGTCAGTCGAAAAACTCAAGATCATAACTTCTTTGAACTTTTCTTGAACACTGCGTGCTCTGAACATCTATCTAGATATGATTGAATGACTAAGAAACTACGTTTCGTACTATGCTCAAATAGTAGAATCATTGCAAAGACGCAAAACTGATTTATCAGTAAATTTGCTCAAGAATAATCTAAATGCTCATTGAAGCGAAATTAGCAAAAGAATCTTTAAATTAATTGAGTTGAAAATCAGATTCTTTTGTCATCTTCAGAATCACTTTGACAGAAAGAGAGTACTGACTCATTTTAATTCTGACCGTCAATTATGAGCAGATCTTGACGCATTCAAGAAGATAAATTTCGTTGATATAATCTATTACATCAAGAACGAAAAGACGATCTTTATCAGATTAAATGTTCAGTCTATACTATTTCTAAGCAGAACTCTTAACTCTGCTGAACGAAACTACTGATCTACGAAACTGAAAGTTGCTGACTTAGTCTGAATCATCAGAAAGATTCGTCACATAATGAAATCAACGCTGAGATTGCTTACTATCATCTACATCAATCATGCTGTCGCTGTGACAATTGCTAAACAGACTAGCTTGATCACAGCGAACACAGATAAGTTAAACTTGCGTCTAATTCAAGCATCTCAATATTTATCTATCTTTCAACTCAATATACGACACAAGACTGACAAAGCTAATATCATGCTTGACGCACTCTTCAGACTTCTTCGTAAGAAGCTTGAACTGAAATTGATGAAAGCAGCGTTCAAGAACGACATTCTTGATCTACTGCATGAAAGAATCATACATAAAGATCAGACAATTTATGTCTGCATTGTCTTTCTCATGAAGATATCACTCAAATTCAAAAGCAATCTTATTCAAGCACTAGAAAATGACAAGCGTTGAAAGAATATACTAACTATAGCACGCAAGAAGACTGTGTCAGAATCATCAGACAATCATTCAGTCATTATACAGACTAAAGAAGATCATTTCAAAGTTTGAAAAGAACTTTTATATCATGTTAATAGAGATTCGAAGCGTCATGTTCAATTAGTAATTTCAAAGTTTATGAAACATATCATGTTTTCGCTGACACACAGTTCTCATCATGCTGATTTTCATTGAATCTATCAGCAAATTATTAAAACAATGTATGTACGAAAGTTGACTTCAAGACTGCGAAAGTTCATTGATCACTATTCAGAATGTCAACTCTATCAGATTAAACAACATCAATTCTATGATGAGATGATTTCAATAAATTTCGCAAATATTTTCTTTCATACAATTACACTGAATTTTATTCTAACATTGTTGATCAGTATAAAAGAATTGAAATGTCTACTGATCATAATCAATAAATTTTTCAAAAGACTTATGCTAATTTCTGACAAATTCACATGATCAACGAAGAAATGAGCTCATGCTTTGATTGAAAGATTACAACAAGCGAATTGAGAAATATCATCAACAATCATATTCAATCATGATTTGAAATTTCTATCAAACTTCTGACAGACTATCTTTGAGAAACTAGAAATCTTCTTGCTTACAAGCACAGCATATCACTCTCAGATCAATGATCAGAGTGAGTGATTCAATCAGATCATGAAAATCGTCTTGCGTTTTCTACTATTCAGTATTGACGATGCTCTTTGATCGTTTCTACTAACAAGTCTACAGACTAACTTCAATAACTTCGCTTTCGTCAACATCAATAAATTCTCAAATGAGATTGTTTATGAATTCAAAACTACGAACATCTCATCACTTATTTAATTTGAAAATCATTTCAACTACGTCGCGAAGCAATCTATAAATGTATTTGAAGCTGCTGATGCTATTGCTTTCGCGAAAGTCAAAGCAAAGACATGATATGATTGTAATCATAAATCAATGATTCTACAAGTCAAAGAATATGCTTTCTTGAGATTGCATCGCGATTATCATCTATCAGAACACTCATCTAAAAAACTCAGTCAGCAATACTGTGATTCTTTTCTAATTATCAAATGAGTCGAACAGCTAGCATATAAGCTTGAGCTTTCAGCGCATTGAAGAATTTACTCAGTTATCTTCATAACGTAATTGAAGTTTGCATCAAAAGATGCAGACTCATTTAAACGTTCACAATCGAATAATCTCTTCTTTATAAAAGTAGAGAAAGACATCAAGAAATGAGTCTCATACAAAATAAAGAAGCTCATTGATGATAGAATTCAACGATTTGACAAAGACTCACTTATACGCGAATATTTAGTAAGATGAAAAGAATATGAATCTGAGTATGATGAGTGATACGACGAAGATTTGCTTGATAACGCGATTGAATTGATTTAAGACTACGAAGTGAAACATTCAAAACTTAAGACAAAAAAGAAAAAAATCAAATACTGCTGTGAATGCATCATCATCATCATTGAAGTTTACTGAGAAGACAGCATCGAAGCTCACTAGAAAGCAACTCAAGCGATTGCTAAGAGATAATAAATAACTAATGACTTGACGAGATCATTAAAGCTTTTTCAATGAGAACATATTATTATGAATTATGAATTATTTATTATGAATTGATGACGACACACTAGTGCTTCTAACGACGCACTAGCTGTACTTTAATTTGACTTTCGCTTGATTTCACTTCATAGCTTTACATACTATTATAGACTATATTTATCAGATGTTATTTCATCACATCATTTGTGAGTGAAAATTCTTGTTGAAGTAGAATGAAGTCATTGAGATGATCAAGAAGATATTGAAATTCTCGCTTAATTCTATCATTAATAGTCATTTTGCTCAGTCTTTCTGCATGTAATTGCAGTAAATTCTTAATTCTCATTCAACATCTTAATTAGCTTGTTTTAATTGATCATTGATTTCAGAATGATAAGCTGTTGATAAACTAACTATAATTTTTAGTCACTTGCAAAGACTTTTTCATATGATTGATATGAACTGAGAATCTCTGTTTGAAACAATAGAACTAGATAAATCATGAAGTCAATATACATTTCATAGCATGATTCAAATCATTTTTTCGACTGAAATGTTATCATTTTCTCAATAACAGAAGACATAGTGACGTTTCTTGATGAAATGACATATGACTGTGCAAATGATGTTATAATCTTTCAATAGAAATAACTCAATGATGAAGTTTATAACTATATCTTTTCAGCGTTTCTGTGAAATCGATAAAGAATGAAGAAGTTCATTAATGCTATTTTTAAATGTCTTGCTTCGTTAACAGACATAACAGTTTCAAATGTAACATTTAATCGTTGCTCAATGATCTGATCAATAGTAGAAACGTTGAACTAAATTAATAGTTCTTCGATTGTCAGAGTGAGAAATAAAAGACTGATCATGAATTTTCTTTAGCAATTTCATATGCATATTCTCAGAAACTCATAGTAGATCTTTTTTAAAGAGAACGTTGTCAACAATCTTGCAATGCTTCAATTCAATGCTATGTAGCTTAAGCTTGTTTTCGCTTATAGCTTGTTTATACTCATTGCAAAGCTCATTTGTCTTGTTAACATCTTTTACTTGCTGATAGAAATCAACTTTAGATTCAATAGCTAAAATATTTACTCTATTAAATGTCAGAATGATTTGATAGCAATCTTCAGTACGCTGAGTTGATTCAAAGATGTTGATCAGAGACATTCTGATTAAAGCATTGACTTTAGTATTTATTTTGTCTGATTGAAATATAATCTGAAAGTTGAACTTAAATAAAATGTCTAGATAATTGACTTAACGTCAAGTTAACAGTTTATTTTTCATGAAGATTTTCAGAGTCTGATGATTAATGAATATCTGAATAAGTAGTTCAGTGCATTCAAGCTTGAGTCTTTAATGTTTGAAACATTGAATAATGACTAGCAATTTCTTGTCATAAATATGATAATTGCATTCAGCGAAAATCATGCTTTTGCTGTAGAAAGCTACTGAGTGAAGAACTTTCTCATCATCATACTGTGATAGAATTTCATCTTTGACGTAGTCAGATGCATTAATTTCTAGAATAATTTGTTGTTTGAAATTGAAATGTCGTAGTACTGAAGTTGAGCTGACTTGTTTCTTTAGATCATCAAAAGCTTGAACACAGACTTCATTTCATACAAAAGACGTGTTCTTTCTAGTCAACTGAGTGAATAATTTGACTAGCTTCGAGAAATTCTTAATGAAATGACGATAGAAGTTATTGAATTTTACGAAGCTTTGAACTTCTTTTAAATTGATCAACGTAGCTCAGTTGACTATGACTTTCACTTTGATAAAATTCATATGAAGATCTTGTTCTGAAACTATGACTTCTAAGAAAATAGTTTCTTCTACGTTGAATTTGCACTTTTGAATATCTACTTGTAAATCAGCTTCTCGTAAATGATTTAATATCATCTTGACATGTTGCTCATGTTTTCATCGAGTTTTGCTGTAAATCAGAATTTTGTCTAGATAAACTTGACAAAAGTCATTTAGAAAGTCTCAAAAAACATCATTCATATACTGTTGAAACGAGACAGAATCATTGATAAATTTGAAAAATAACATCTTTGATTTGTATGCTTCTAAAGTGATGATAAAAATAATGTAGTTCTCACTATCAGAATGCATTCGCAGTTTGTTGAAAGTTGAAATAATATTTAATCGAGTCAGATGCTTGCAATCAACTATTTTGCTGATCATCTCATTTATGAGCAATAAAGAATAGCAATTTCTTTTGATAATAGCATTAAGCTTTTAATAGTCAATGCAGAATTGTAAATCTTTATTTGCTTTTAGAATGAACAGAACGAAAGAAGAATACGAAGCTTTGCTAAAGATTATAAATTCTTTGAAAAGATTTTTATTCAGATATTTTTTTACTTTCTGAAACTTTTAAAAAGACATTTAATATGCTTGACAGCAAGATGATGTTGCATTACTAGTAAGCTTTATCTTATGATCATATGAATGATGAGACGATAGCTTGTCTGCTTGAGCTCAATCAAAGATATCTAGAAAATTCTGATATTTTAATGATAGCTTGACTTTAATATCTTCTAGATTTTGAGTCGTTTCATTGACTGAAAAGACATTTATGACATCAAGTTTGCATTGAATATTGTAAGTAATTTTTCTATCGATGTCTTTGATGAACATAGCAAAAATCTCTGTCTGATCTTTCTTTTTTCGTTTTACTAGTGCTTGAAAAAAGATGATATTTATGTTTTGAATCAAGAATGACTCTTTTTGAATGAATGAAACTGAGTGCTTGAGCATCTTAAAGATTTTGCTGTGAGCTGCTGAAGAAATCAAAGTTGATTACAGTCAACTTGAATGCTTTGTATTTGACAAGATTGAAAAAATCGAAATCGAAATATTTAATTGATCAGAGAATACAATAGTATCATGTCTCATGTTCAATAATATTTCATTTTTGTTCATTCAGAATTTGCTTAATATAACTTCATGATGCTAGATATCAACTATCAGTATTGACATAGTCAATTTCTTATGACTTTCGATCATGAGATTGAGTAGAATCTTATGAGTAATAATCTTTCTAACTAAATTCTCATTATAATTTCATATTAACTTCTTTTTTGCTAGTAATATAGATTGTATTTCAAGTTTCTGACATACTTTATTAATGAGCTGATCATGTATCAGCATGTAGACGACAAAATCACTATCTATCAAAGAACAAAGACTGAAAGAATTGTTTTAAGAGATAAAAGAAGCATTGATTAGAAATGACTTTTCAAAATAGTTTTCTTTCAATAAAATTTCAATTTGACTGTACAAAAATATGATTTTCATCTCTTCAATGATTTTAAAAGAAATAACTAGTTTTTTGAATCAAAATCTGACTCAAAGTTCAATGTAAATTCATTAAATTCATTATCTTTTAATGCATTGATTCTTGAAGTTCAATTAAAACACTTTTTAAAAGTATCATTTGATTTGTGATAAATGAAACAGTTTTCAGTTTGTAGATTTATCTCTTTGACATTAGTTAAAGCTGCATCACATGATTTTAACGAGTCAACTGATATGATAACTTCAATCTTTCTATAGAGATTCAATGAATCTTACTTCTCAACAAAAATGACTTGCTTTCTGATCTTGATCAGAAATTTCTTTTCTTTGATATCATTCATGACTCAATGCTCATTGTTCAAATGAATCAGATAACTATGAATTTCATTGAAAGATTCTGACTGAATCAGCTGACTACTTTAAGCTGCATGAAGATGATAAACTATCTTGTCTTGTAAATCAACAATCAATTGCTTTTCGTGATACTTTAAATAAAAGAACAGACGTTGAAATATCAAATAAAAGTTGTTGAATTTGCTCTTTTCTTAAGAGAGATTAGCATACTCTTTTCGAAAGTTTATCTCTTTGTTAGAATCATTGTAAAGCTGAGCAAGTTCATTTAGTAAATCATTGATCATTGAATAAAAGTTTAATGAATCTTATTGACATTTAACTAGAATGACTTTAACTGCATCTTCACTGATTCAAGAATGAATGTAGACTAGTATAGCTTTGTCATTGTTAAAATAATTGACGTTGATTTTTAGCTTGTCGCGAATCTTTTCTTGTCAATCATCTCAGATAGATTCTTTTTCATCAGTAAACAGAGATGAATTCAAAAGTTTTTGAAATCGATTGAAGAAATTGAACAAAGTAAAAGAGAAAGAAGTGACTTCTTTAAATGATCACAGTTGATGTTGCAATTCAGTCACTTAATTTCAAAATGTCTGATTTAATTAATTCAAGTGTTCTTTGACTTTATTCATTTTCTTGAAACAAGTCTTTCATATTTGTTCGCTTGATATCTTGTCAAATAGCTCACAAACTTTTATGCTTAAATCTCATTGAGTTTGAAGATTGTTCAAATCTTCTAGAAAAACTTCTGAATCTTATTCAATTCAATGTTGTAACTGCTTTACATTTTTTATATCTCATAAAGTAGAAGCTTCATGAGATTCATTGAAAGTCTGAAAGTGAGACAAAGAGTATCAATGTTTTTGTACAACATTGATTCTAAGATATTTTGATATGCAAGATGATAACTCAGAATAAATGACTAAATCTGTAGTGTTAGAAGAATAAAAGCTTTGATTATTCTCAAAGAAATTATTCACAGATGATTGAATCATAGCGAAGAATTGATGATTGAGCGAAGAACGATGCTTGATAATATGTAGAAAGATTATTTGTTAAAGTGTTGAGTTTTCAAAAAAGAATATTGCTGATTTAAGAAAGTTTTTTGATGATTTTCAAGCAATCAAGATCTTAATTTCTTGATTCTATCAATCGATCTGAACTGATGCTACTGACTGAGCGATAAATTTTCTAGCAATCACATGATCATATGTTTTCATTGATTCTATTGATTTCTTGATGTTATTCTGTCTTTCAATGTCATTGATCATCAGATACACAAATGGTAGAAAAACATGAAGAGTGCTTGATAGAGTGCTTGATAGAGAAACATGAAGAGTGCTTGATAGAATGCTTGGTAGAAAAACATGAAGAGTGCTTGATAGAGCGCTTGGTAGGGAAACATGAAGAGTGCTTGGTAAAGTGCTTGGTAGAAAAACATGAAGAGTGCTTGATAGAAAAATATGAAGAGCGCTTGATAGAAAAACATAAAGAGTGCTTGGTAAAGAGTCATGTAGAAAGTCATGTAGAAAGTCATGTAGAAAGCATTGTTTGATTCGTGTTATGCGCTCGATTGACACGTATTTTGAAGCATGTAGAATGTTTGATAGAGTGTTTGATAGAAAGCTCAGTCGATAGCTTAATAGATAGCTCAGTAGAAAGATTGATAGAAAGATTGATAGAAAAGTTGATAGAAAGATTGATAGAAAGATTGATAGAAAGATTGGTAGAAAGATTGATAGAAAGATTGATTGAAAGATCAGTAGAAAGCTCACTAGATGACTCGATCGAAAGATCAGTAGAAAGATTAATCAAAAGATCAGTAGAAAGCTCACTAAATGACTTGATTAAAAGATCAGTAGAAAGCTCATCAGTAGAAAGATCAATAGAAAGATTGATCGAAAGATCAGTAGAAAGCTCATTAGATGACTCGATCGAAAGATCAGTAGAAAGCATTGTTTGAAGCACTGTTTGACTCATGTTATGCACTTGATCAACACGTCTTTTGAAGCGAGTAGATTGACTAGTAGATGAACGAGTAAATAGCTGAGTTGATAGCTGAACATGTTGATATTTTGATTGTTGTTGTTCTAGAAAGTAGAAACTATGAAGGGAAAAAGAAGATGAAAACTTCAAACTCTCTAGCGTCAGCTTTATAGAGCTCGAAGCGAAGATTATTGAGTAGATAGCTGAGCATGTAGAATGACGAGTAGGTAGAAAGTCATGTAGAAAGCATTGTTTAAAGCACTGTTTAACGTGTTTTATGCACTTGATCGACACGTTTGATAAAGAGTAGAATGAAGAGTAGATAGACGAGTAGAGTGAAGAGTAAATGAGCGAGTAGATAGACAAGTAGATGAGCGAGTAGATAGACGAGTAGAATGAAGAGTAGATGAGCGAGTAGATAAATGAGTAGAGTGAAGAGTAGATGAGCGAGTAGATAGATGAGTAAATGAGCGAGTAAATAGACGAGTAGAATGAAAAGTAAATGAGCGAGTAGATAGACGAGTAGAGTGAAAAGTAGATGAGCGAGTAGATAAACGAGTAGATGAGCAAGTAAATGAACGAGTAAATGAGCGAGTAGATGAGCGAGTAAATGAACGAGTAAATGAGCGAGTAGATGAGCGAGTAGATAGACGAGTAGAGTGAAGAGTAGATGAGCGAGTAGATAGACAAGTAGATGAGCGAGTAGATAGACGAGTAGAATGAAGAGTAGATGAGCGAGTAGATAAATGAGTAGAGTGAAGAGTAGATGAGCGAGTAGGTAGATGAGTAGAGTGAAGAGTAGATGAGCGAGTAGGTAGATGAGTAAATGAGCGAGTAAATAGGCGAGTAGAATGAAAAGTAAATGAGCGAGTAGATAGACGAGTAGAGTGAAAAGTAGATGAGCGAGTAGATAAACGAGTAGATGAGCGAGTAAATGAACGAGTAAATGAGCGAGTAGATGAGCGAGTAGATAGACGAGTAGAGTGAAGAGTAGGTGAGCGAGTAGATAGATGAGTAGAATGAAGAGTAGATGAGCAAGTAGATAGACGAGTAGAGTGAAGAGTAGATGAGCGAGTAGATAGATGAGTAGAATGAAGAGTAAAGTAAAGAGTAGTGCTAAATCAGCTAAATCAGCTTGTAGCTGATCTATGTAGCATGTAAGCTAATCAACGATGCAAACTCAGCTGACAACTAGCTTGTAGCAAACATCTCATCTAGTAGCTAGCATATGCGTCTTGAGCGCATTAAGATTCGAATGTCGTTGCTCACTAGCTTACAAGCTACTCAAGCTCTTTGTTGAAACGTTGATGTAACGTTCTATGCAGAATCTCGATGACGTGAGTTTACATGTATGAATATTCTGAATCAAACAGAAACATCAGCAGAGATGCAGAAAACTTTGAAAACAGATTGATGAGTGAGTGTTTAATGCATGCTTCGTCGTCAACAACAGTGATGATTAATGTCATTTCACGTCTGAAAGAATTAATCTTGAAGCTCAATAAAATGAGTTGCAAAAAGTCATTTTGAAAGATAATTGAACTTCTGATTAAATGTCACTGTTTGAAGTCAGATGTTTTATTTGATTGACTTCATGTAAACTCGCTTATGCGCAGAAAGCTTGCAAACGTCAGGCAAAATGACACATGTCATGTTGCTTCTTCAATGATAGATTGATCAAATTGACGTAGCAATAGTAGCAGTAAATTTCGTGTTATAAATCTTCGCTTGCAAGTCTGATCATCATTTTAAAGCCTTTGAATTTCAACTATGATTCGCTGTAATGTAAAGTGATGAAATGTCTCAATCTTGATATTAAAATATTCAACATCAATGTGATGTAATCATAAATTGATGAAATAAATCTTAATGATTTTGACTTTGATCATCTTGTTCTTTAGATTCACTGATCAGCTAATCAGATTTAAGACTGAAGTTGAATATTTGACTCTGATGATCAAGAAGCAGAACATGAAGTAGCTTCTTTTGACTGTATCGTAAATACTTCTGATGAACGTCGCTAAATTTCATCAAAGATATCTGACTGCTGAGCAATTAAGAAGAATCTCGTTGTATCAGAAGCTTAATGACTCGCGCTGATTGACTGAAGTGTAGCTAGCTGAGAAAACTTGTCAGCAATAGTACTGAACTTCGCTCGAGAAAGCAAATCAGCTAAACAATTTTCATGAGTTGAAATTCATAAAGCATGTATGCAGATATCATGCGCAGTCGTCAGCAAAACTATTTATCGCAGATGCAGCATTGTCTCTTCGCGCATGAAGATCTTGTTAATGTCAACGACAACAGCTACGTTGTTATCATATATAGTGAGATTGCATTTCGCGAAAACGAAAAGTCATGCTGTCAAAGCTTGAAGCACTGTTGTCATTTCTTTGACATTGATATGCTTGTCACTTAAGCGCATGTTAAATCGATTAGAAAATGTTTAACTAGCAGCTGATGACAGATTGAAATGATGCAGATAGTAGTTTCTCATGTTGTGCAAATTTGAAGCGTTGATTCAGAGATATAGAAAATGTCTAAATTCGCGCTTACGAAGTAGACGTACGTTGTTTCACTTTGAAAGAAACGTCTTTCACCATAGTAAATCTTGTCATATTGAATAATTGATGCGCTGCTTGCGTGATTTGATGATGATTAAATCGTTGAACAGTTGTCTGAGAAAGACTCTTTCAGAAACTATGATCTTTGCAGCAAATGACAGAAAGTTTAATAGTATCTGTAACTTCTCATATGATAAAGAGCTCTTTGTAAACGCATTGTTAATGAGCTGAATTATCTTCTGATGCTTGTCAGATAATAAATGAGTCATCATATTAATTGAGTTTAGACTGATTGCGTCAAGTTGAGTACTTGAGTTTGAGTTGAGTACTTGACTCGTCAAGACTCGATTTGAATCAGAATTTTTAATTCAAGTATTTGAGTTGAGTCGAAATGTTCAATTCAAGTATTCAAGTTGAATCAGAGAATTGAAATTGAGTATCAACTTGAAATTCTCGACTCGACTCGTCAAGACATGAAGATAAATAGATAGATATTTTATTATGACTTTCTATCATAGCTTCTCTTCATGACTTTTCTTCATGACTTTTCTTCATGACTCTCTATCAAACAGTCTTCATAGTTTCTCGTCATGACTTTCTATCATAGCTCTCTATCATAGCTCTCTATCAAAGCTCTCTATCAAACAATCTTCATGTTTTTCTTCATGTTTTTCTTCATGTTTTTCTTTATGACTTTCTATCAAAAAAATAATGCAAAAAGGTAATGCAAAGGCGAAAAATCGGAAAAATTTCTATATTTAGTTCTCTTGACATCATATTCAATTTCTTGACAAGTTGAGTTGAGTACTCAAATCAAGTATCGACTCGAGATCAATATCAGATCAAGTCAGAATGTTGAAATCGAGTATTTGAGTCGAGTCAGAAGATTGATATCAAAACTTAACTTAACGATCAGTTTAATTGAGTCAAGCTCAATGTTCAAAAAGATGCATGTGATGTTGATAAGATTCTTTTTAAGATTAACGCTAAACTCTAACTGAGCGCACAGATCATCGAAATCATTCTCGTATTTATGAGTTTTGATCATGTTCGCTTGTATAACTAGAAAGTCATTCAGATAGTGTATTATTGAGTCTCATTGCAGAGTGACTATGAGCATTCAGCAAAGATTTTTAGCGAAAAGATCAAACAGATATGATGATGTGCGTAAATTGAAGAGAAGAAAGCAATTTATTCAATACTTATCTTCTTAGAAGAAATCAAGCAGTCAGTGATCTGATGTTGCTATCGACACATGACAAAAGACGTCGATCAGATCTCTTTTAATGAGAACTGCATTTCGATCAACGTCAGATAAAGCGATGATTGTTTAATTAAAAATGAAATATTCAATTGATTTTCAGTTCTTAAGAATGAAGCAGTTGACTGACTTTTCTTTTGAATACGATAAATGATGTATTCAATGTCAGCGATCATTTCTCTTCAATATCAATCTCAATGATGAAAATATAAAGCGATGAGAAACATGTTAAATCTCGATTAGTCGATCACAGCGAGCTTGCTGCGTCAAATCAATCTGAAGAGTATCTGATGCTTCATTTGTCAAGAAAAGATTCTTGCTTAAAATCAGTTGATCAAAGTCTCAATATTCAATTTTAGCTTCATGTTCAATGATAAACAGCAATGTTTGAACATATCTACAATCAGAATGTTCAACTAGCTGTGTTTGTCATGCGTTTGCATCTAGAGAGTCTCTGCGTGCTAGAGAAATCTCGTTGACCTTCATGAGCTGATATGAAAAGAATTTCAATATTGATATCAGCAAGATTGAAATTCGACGTCACTTTCTTTCAATGATTGATTGACTGTTTGAATTCAATGTTTTGCAATTGATAGCAGCGTGAGTCTCATCACATTCGCTGCAAATATATTGATATGTGCAACTAAAATAGATGCAGCTGTTGTCATTGAACTTGTTGCATACTGAAAACTCTGTGCTTGACTGTTTTCTGATTCTTTGACTCTGATATTTCGTCTGAGAAGTGATAGCAGATGTTTTCTTTATTAATGCTCAATCGACAAGTTCATCTTCAGCATTGTATCATTCATTCAAGTCATTGACTTCTTTTATCATGCAAATCTCATGAAAGTGAAAGTGAAAGATTTGCAGAAACTCGAAGATGTAATGCAGATGAAACTTTTGCAAATAGTCAATGTATCAAGCTAAGCTTGCTTGCAGAGAATGTCTCAATTGATCATTGATTGTCTTGATGAGACATTGATTATATACTTCTAGACAGCGTAGAAAGAAAATCATGCTCTTGAGATTCTGCTGAGTGACATCATCATCATGAACTTAAAGCTCATCAATTTGTGACAATTGCAGATCTTGCTTGTTGATTGAATTTAATATATGATTGTTGATCAGCTTGAAGATATTAACAGCTTGAAATTCGTTTTTGAAGATGAGAGTCAGTTGAGTGATATCAATAAAGAAGTAGCGAGATATCATTGTTTGAATATGAAGATCACTTGAAAGAATAGTATCTGACGTTTAACTGATAAAGCTCTTTATCACTGAGTTGTTTCTTGACTGATTTAGCGCTGTACTCTGAGCTTCTAGTTGTTGAAGCTTCTGTTTCAGCTCGCGTTTCATATTCGCTTGATGAATGTTCTTAATTCTCTGTTGCATAACAAAAGTAGTTGATGTTTCAATGATTTGTTTCAAGTCAACTTCTTTCAAAAGAACACTTGAAGAAAAAAAACTTGAAGAGACAGATGAATTCAACGAGAGTGATGATGATGATGCAGACGAGTGAGAGCAAAACACATAAGAAAAGAAGAAGCAATGACAACTTTGTCTTCTGCTGACAGCGATAATGACGTCGACGTTGACGTGACTCTGACAACAAGTAGAAGCAATCATTGATAGTGATGACAGTAGTGAAGCAAATAAGATAGCAGTGACAGCAGTGAGTAGCGATGACAGCAGTGAATAGCGATGACAGTGATGTGTAGCAGTGACAGCAGTGAGTAGCAGTGTGAATGACAAAGTGAGTAGCAAAGTGAGTAGCAAAGTGAGTAGCAAAGTGCGTAGCAGATGCAAAAGCGCGTTTCTGACTGAATTCTAAAAGATGAAGAAATAGAAAGAGATGATGGGAAAAACAGAAGAGAAAACGATCTATTTATTCTCTTTTCCCTGCTTAATCTTCTTGTTCTCTAGTGATCAACATTAATCGAGTCAAGTCAACTAGCAATCATCTTCACTTGTTAATAATCTTCAGTCAAGCTGAATCTTACTAATCAGAGTGCATGCATGACTAGAATGTTTGATTTATAAAGATAATTATAATTAAAACTTTAAGAATATAAAGAAAAGAAGATACAAAAGACAAGAAGAACATGCTTTATATAATAGTTACTCAGATTGATGCTAGTCTCAAAGAAGACGTGTTGAAACATAAGAAAGATGTTGATTTGAAAAATGTTTGCAACATAAAGAAATATATTTGTCATAGAAATCTGTTGATCATTTGTAACACAAAGAAGTGTGTTTGTTTAAAAGACAATAAAAGTTGATTAGAAGATGCTAGAAAAGAGAAAAGATGCTGAGTCATATCTGAGTCAAATCTGAGTCAGATTTAGATCAGATCTTGACTAGATCATTGACTAACTTTAATCATTATGCAAAGTACTCGCTAGCGTGCATTGCAAATTGATTAAAGCTTCAGTCTTGTTCAGTCTTGATATGCTTCGTAACAGATTTATCTATACATTATGTTAACTATGAATCTTTTGATTCTATTCTGTTTTGAATAAAAGTCAGAAGAGTTAAGAGATTTCAATTTGACACAGTTTGAATGATGATAGAACATTGCATGATCAGAAAAGTCATCATGCAGAGTTTTCACTCACACGACAACATTCTCTTTTAACAGTCACAATTGATCTACGAAGAAAATTAATGACATGTTAATGTCAGTAAAAGATGAGAAGATACTACTAGTAAAATAGTTGACTCAGATAAAGAGTCTGAAAGTCATGATTACAAGTGATTAAAGAATTTGCAACTTGTTGACTGCATTGATATTGAAACATCTTCACTACATTGACAGTGCTGTTGAGTAATTGATGAAAAGATATCAGATAGAATAAATGAATCAAATGATGAGTCTTGAGTTTATAATTACATATGCTTAAAGAAGTAGTGACTTGTTGATCACATTGATATATTGAGAGAACTTGAACTCATCTTCTTTACTTGATGTCAAGTCATACATCTATCTACGTGAAAAATCGAGAGTGCATGAGAATGATCAGAACGCATCTTTACTATTGATCAGCTAAGCATTGAACAACTGCGATCGCACATTTATATCACGAACTATTAACGTCTACGTAACATAAGACAAGAGCAGAATAAAGTTATTTGATACAATCATACTTTATCTTCTCATTGTACACATCTCTCTTTCACGCATATTTTCTTGCTCAATGAATGACAATCATTGAGCAAAGAACACAGTTTCAACATTACAATCAATTGAAGATTAAGACATCATTGTATAGAATATTGTCAATGAAGAGCAGAGCAAAGATGATGCATTGCAAAGAAACAGCATAAACACGCAGCAAGAGTTTACTTAAGCGTCACACGCTGAATAAAAGCTATAAATTCATTACTGAGTACATAGTCTCAACGTTATTGTTTCAATGACATGCAGTTGCTATGTAATCAATGAGCGATTTTCTCTCTCAGAGAGTTTTGTTCATTCAATACACATAGCATAGTGTCTTTCATAAGTCGATTCAATATCAATGTCACAAAAGTGTATAAAATGAAATTAATTTAATTTAATAAAGTTTGAAATTTTTGCATTTTATCAGCTATGATGTACATTAAAGTCTTCGATGATAATAACTTTTTACTCAGAATTTAGCATAACTTTTGCTAATTCTCGCTTAATTGTATATAATTACTCATCATCTGCGTTTTGTGACTTTTCGTTGTAAATATTGAACAATAAAACTCTTTTCTTAATTTTATTATTCACTATTGATATTGCTTGCATATCTTCGTTATTGACTATGTCTGATCTTGATATGCATGTAAATTTCTTTGTGTTTTTCGCAATAAATATTAATACTTTGACATGAGTATTCTGAACATTTGATTTGATGCAGATAAATGATGAATGCGAAATTGTTATATTTTCGTCTTTCATTCATGATTCTTGTAGTATAACAATGTTTGTCTTGTTTTTTGCAAATTTCATGCATGCATGCATAATTTGCATTGATTTTGCGTAATTGTGTTGTAAAATTCAAATATTCAACATGTTTGCAAAGCTTTCGTTATTTGCGTTGTTTTGTGACATTTCAAATGCAATACTCATTACAATTTCGTGATTAAATGATCTTTTTGTGAGCTAATAAACTGAGCTGTTTGATATGTTTCACACATTATGCTGTTTGCAAAGTGTGCATTTTGACATTTGCAACATCTAGAAATCATGTAATTGCATGATTGCTTGTCTTTACACGTAGATAATTGATATTTATACTTTCATGTCAAATGATTTTGTTCACAAAACAAGCATCTTGATGATTTATTGCACTTGTTTTGCAAATGTTCAAATGTTTGACATTTCTGACATTGATCACTTGATCAATAATCTCAATATTTGATCGTTTGATATGTTGATTTCGCTGCTAAAACTCATTTTTTCAGATGTTTTTATGCTTTGACTTCGATTTTGAACATCAGTATCGTCGAAGCATGATTCTTTCTTGCTTTATTTTCATCTTTTGATAATCATATCAAATTGATTATCAGTTTCAATTCAGAATTGTACTTCTTTAGCTTAATTCTCAAATATTTCATTTCAATCTTCATGTTGAAGATATTGATTTTCAGACTGTGTATCACTATCTTGTATCATTTTTCATTCTTCTTGATACTTTTAACTTCAAATATATGCTTTCATATATCTTTTTGCTTCAGTAGAGCTTTCGTGATGTATTTTTCTGAAATCATTAAAGCAATATTGTTATCTCTTTGTATTTTAGTCACTGTAGCAACTATTATGTCAGACTTTGTCTTCTTCAGTGCGTTGTTCACTGCATTGTGCATTTTCATTGCTTGTAAGATTCAGTTCTCATTTTTTAAAGTGACTATCAATAATCTTCTTTCATGATATGATATTTCTTGTGACTTTGACGAGAATTTTTTGATAATCAGATTTCATTCATCTGCATTTGCATTTACATTTGCATTTGTGTTTGCATTTGCATTTACGTTTGTGACTTGAGCTGCTTTTTGTGCATATGTGAGCTTCTGCGTTGATTTTTGCAAATTTTGCATGATTTGCAACGTTTGTGAAATCTGCGTCTTCTGTAAGATTTGTGAATTCTTTGTTATTTGCTTTGCATTGATTCTCTTTTTAATGTTTTTAACATTTTGTTGAATCAATTGTAGAATGATTTTCAATTTGTTATTTGTTTGACTTTGAAGTTGATCAATTTGCTTCTGAATTGAGTTTTTTATTCTTTCATTGCATGCTTTTTGAATGTAGATTAAGCTATGATTTATAATCTCTTTCTGTTCTGATATTACTTGTCTTAGTTGATTGATTGTGAATTCAATTCTTTCATGCAGTCTTTTTATTTAAATCTTTTTAGAGATGATATTGTAGCACTTGCTAGTACTAACTTCAATGCTAACTTCTTTTTGCGAACTTTTTATTACTTTTCGCTTTTTCATTTCTTTGACTTTCACAATCGCTTATGTTTGCTCTTTTTGCTGCGAATTTGCATTTTGCAAATTGATTGTATTCTTGTCATTGTGCACATTTGCATGTGAATTTAGCATCAATGCATTAAGTGAACTAAACATGTATTGCATTTTTCTATATGTTGATATGAACGATTTTTGTTGACTGTGAAATAGATCAATAATGTTGTTTTGCAGTTGTTTGCTTGTTGATGAACTCATGCTAAGTTCATTTTATAAATTTGTTTCAATCTTTAATGTTGACTTTTTGATTTTTATCATTAACATTTTAAGTTTTGACTCTGAGCTATTGCTTCTGCTGAGTTTCGCATTACTATTCGCGAAACAAAGCGAGAAAAAGCGCATAAAGCGACTCTTTATATTTCTTTTCATAGAGAGTTTTTTCGAGTTTTAAGCTTCAAACTTCTAGAAAATTCACTTGACATCACTTAAATATTTTTTTAATCTTTTACTCAAAGCGTTTCATGTAAACAGTAACTTTAATGTAAAGATTTTTCAATTTCTATTTTGAAATCTGCAATAAATCGTCTTCTATTATTGACTTATGTCAGATGAAAATGATATAAATTTAGTTTGCAAAAGTCTAGATTACTTTTTTTGATAGAAAATGCTTAACGCAATTGCTTTATATTTCATGTATTGAAGTAGTCATGTTATTTCGCTAAATGAGTGAGTAAATGAGCAAGTAAATGAGTCAGTAGAATGATGAGCATGTAAAGTGATGAGTAAAATGATGAGCATGTAGAATGATAAGTAGAATGATGAGTATGTAAAGTGATGAGTAAATGAGCGAGTAAATGAGTAAGTAAATGAGTAAGTAAATGAGCGAGTAAATGAGTGAGTAAATGAGCGAGTAAAGTGATGAGCATGTAGATAAATATTTTAGCTAAATTAGCTGAATTAGCTGAGTTAGTTAAATTTAGCTGATTAGTCAGTTGTTAGCTGATTATTAATTGAATCAAGTTGACTTTTTCAGATTCTGTCATTAAGCAAAAAGTTAGCTGTTGAACATTTTATCAATGAATGTACATGAGTGAGCAATGAATTAGACATATCAAGCGACTTGATGACAGCAATCTATCAAAGCATATGATATATCAAATCAATTAACAAGTTATAGAGCACAATTGTACGATCAAAACAAGCTTTCATTCGACTCAATAACTTCACAAATGACTGTGTTACAAGTCAAAAATCGAAAATTGAAATTTTTCAGACTCACGCAGATCAAAATTGACGACGAAACGAAAGTTCATTAATGCAAAAGAAAGAATCATTAATTCAGACAGTAATTTGATTGATAAATCAAAGAGCAAACTCACATGAAAAGAACAAGTCATCAATTGACTTTAAAACAGCACAGAAGACTGCATACTGATGCAAAAATCGAAATTGAACTCTTTTGTGCTTGAAGATTGCACAGAGAACAACGTTGTTTCAGAGAAGTACAGCGTTTCTTATCAAATCACTATCTGTTTTATCTTTTCTTGATGTACAAGACAATAAGTCAAGATTAGTCGTTACTATTCTGAGTGAGATAATGTAACTACTTTAATACATGAGATATAAAGCAATTGCATCAAGCATTTTCTATCAAAAAGAATAATCTAAACTCTTGCAGACTAAATTTATATCATTTTCATCTGATATAAGTTGATAATAAAAGACGATTTATTGCAGATTTCAAAATAGAAATTGAGAAATTTCTACACTAAAGTTACTGTTTATGTGAAACGCTCTGAATAAAAGATTAAAGAAATATTTAAGTGATGTCAAGTGAATTTCTTAGAAGTTCAAAGTTCAAAACTTGAAAAAACTCTCTATGAAAAGAAATATAAAGAGTCGCTTTATGCATTTTTTTCTCATCTTGTTTCGTGAATAGTAACACAAAACTCAGCAGAAGCAATAGCTCAGAGTCAAAATTCAAAACATCAATGATAAAAATCAAAAAGTCAATGTTAAAGATTGAAATAAATCTATGAGATGAACTTAGCATGAGTTCATTAACAAGCAAACAACTGCAAAACAACATTATCAATTTATTTTGCAGTCAACAAAAATCACTCACATCAGCAAGTAGAAAAACACAATACATGTTTAGCTTACTTGATGTATTAATGCTAAATTCACATGCAAATGCACACAATGACAAGAATACAATCAATTTGCAAAATGTGAATTCGCAGCAAAAAGAGAAAACATGAGCGATTGTGAAAGTTAAAGAAATGAAAAAGTGAAAAGTAATGAAAAGTTTGCAAAAAGAAGTTAGCATCGAAGTTAGTACTAGCAAGTGCTATAATGTCATCTCTAAAAAGATGTAAATAAAGAGACTGCGCGAAAGAATTGAATTTGCAGTCAATCAGCTAAAACAAGCAATATTAGAACAGAAAAAGACTATAAATTATAACTTAATCTACATTCAAAAAGCATATAATGAAAGCATAGAAAATTCAATTCAGAAGCAAATTGATTAACTTCAAAGTTAAACAAACAACAAATTGAAAATCATTTTACAATTAATTCAACAAAATGCTGAAAACATTAAAAAGAGAATTAATACAAAGCAAATGACAAAGAATTTACAAATCTTGCAGAAGATGCAGATTTTGCAAACGTTGCAAATTATGCAAAATTCGCAAAAATTAACGCAAAAGCTTACATATATGCAAAAAGCAGCTCAAGTCACAAGCGCAAATGCAAATGCAAACATAAATGTAAATGTGAATGCAAATGCAGATGAATGAAATCTAATTATTAAAAAATTCTCGTCAAAGTCACAAGAAATATTATATCATAAAAGAAGATTAATAATCACTTCAAAAAATGAGAATTGAATCTTATAAGCAATAAAAATGCGCAATGCAGTGAACAATGCACTGAAGAAGACAAAGTCTGACATAATAGTTACTACAGTGACTAAAATACAAAGAGATAACAATATTGCTTTAATGATTTCAAAGAAATACATCGCGAAAGCTTTACTGAAGCAAAGAGATATATGAGAGCATATATTCAAAGTCAAAAGTATCAAGAAGAATGAAAAATGATACAAGATAGTGATACACAGTCTGAAAATCAATATCTTCAACATGAAGATTGAGATGAAATATCTGAGAATTGAGCTAAAGAAGTATAATTCTGAATTAAAGCTGATAATTAATTCAATATAATTATCAAAAGATGAAAATAAAGCAAGAAAGAATCATGCTTTAATGATACTGACATTCAAAATCAAAGTCAAAGTACAAAAACATCTGAAAAAATGAGTTTTAGCAGCGAAATCAACATATCAAATGATTGAATATCAAAAGTATTAATTAAGCAATCAGTATCAAAGATGTCAAACATTCAAACATTTGCAGAACAAATGCAATAAATCATCAAGATGCTTGTTTTGTGAATGAAATTATCTGACATGAGAGCATAAATATCAATTATCTACGTGCAAAGATAAACAATCATGCAATTACATGATTTCTAGATGCTGCAATTGTCAAAATGCACACTTCGCAAATAATGTAATGTGCAAAACATATCAGACAGCTCAGTTTATTAGCTCACAAAAAGATCATTTAATCACGAAATTGTAATGAGTATTGCATTCAAAAAGTCACAAAACAACGCAAATGATGAAAGCTTTGCAAACACGTTGAATATTTGAATTTTACAACACACTTGCGCAAGATCAATGCAAATTATGCATGCATGCATGAAATTTGTGAAAAACAAGACAAACATTGTTATAGTACAAGAATCATGAATGAAAGATGAAAATATAACAATTTTGCATTCATTGTTTATCTGCATCAAATCAAATGTTCAGAATACTCATGTCAAAGTATTGATATTTGTTGCGAAAAACGCAAAGAAATTTACATGCACATCAAGATCAAACATAGTCAATAGCACAGATATGCAAGCAATATCAATAGCAAACAATAAAATTCAAAGAGAAATTTTATTATTCAATATTTACAACGAAAAGTCACAAAATGCAAATGATGAGCAATTATACATGATTGAGCGAGAATTAGCAAAAGTTAAGCTAAATTCTGAGCAAAAAGTTATTATCATTAAAGACTTTAATGCACATCATAGCTGATGAAACGTAAAAATTTCAAACTTTATTAAAATTAAAGCGTTAATAAAGTGAGTAAATTTATATAAGTGCAATTTGATTAACACTTCCGATATAAATACATATCACAGCTATTCAGATCAGTTAAGCTCAGTACTTAATTTAGCATTTGCATCAAAGAATATGTGCAATCGCATTAAGAATTGACATATAAATGAGAACATAGATACAGAATTCAATCATGAAGTAATTCTATTTACAATAGTTACAGAAAAAGTGAAGTTGATCGAAAATTCATTAAACGCGTCATACAATCTGCAAAAAGTCAACTGAAAAGACTTTAATGAGCATTTGCAAAAGATGAAAGACAAAATGATAGTCAAGATGCAAAGAATCACAAGTTTAAAAGCAAAAGTCATTTATTTAACTGAATGCATCAAGAATACAGTGAAATTATTTGTATTTAAACAGTGAATATGCGCAAAATCAAAACTCTGATAAAACAATGAGTTCATCGAAATGCAAAAGACGTTGTCGTCAAAAAAGCAAATCTGAAAAAGATGCAGAAATGATGATGCATGAGCAGAGATAGTGCAAATGTGAAATTTGTATCATGATGCAATAAAGCTGATTAAAAATCAATTCTGAATCAATTTTTTGAACAATGTTAAAGAGAAAAAAGTGTTTCAGACATACAAGTTCACTAAATCACGTTTAATCAAAAAGCTATTTGTTACGAAGTGTATTAAGACTGAACAAGACTGAAGCTTTAATCAATTCGTAATGCACGCTAGCAAGTACTTTGTGTAATGATTAGAGCTAGTCAATAATTTAGTCAAGATTTAATCTAAATCTGATTTAAATCTGACTCAGATTTAACTCAAATATGACTCAGCATCTTTTCTCTTTTCTAACATCTTCTAATCAGCTTTTATTATCTTCTAAATAAACACACTTCTTTGTATTATGAGTGATCAACAGATTTCTATGATAAACACATTTCTTTGTGTCACAAACATTTTTCAAATCAACATCTTTCTTGTGTTTCAACACGTCTTCTTTGAGACTAGCGTCAATCTAAGTAACTATTATATAGAATGTATTCTTCTTGTCTTTTGTATCTTCTTTCTTCTATATTCTTAAAGTTTTAGTTATAATTATCTTTATAAATTAAACATTCTAGTCATGTACACATTCTGATTAGTTTTTAGACATGATTTCAACATTACTTTAAAAATTCGTTAATTACATGATACTGATCTCATTACTCATTCAAATTCACTTAATTGACAACAAAATAAATATAAAGAAATTTGTGTATCTAATAATCAATGATATTAAAAGACAGAACAAACATCAAGAAATTAATAGAATCAATGAGAATATATGATTATGTGATTGCTAGAGAATTTATCGCTCAGTCAATAGCATCAGTTCAAATCAATTGATAAAATCAAAAGATTAAGATCTTGATTGCTTAAGAATTATCAAAAAAACTCTTTTAAATCAGCAACATTCTTCTTTGAAGATTAAACACTTTAACAAATGATCTTTTTACATACTATTGAACATTGTTCTTCGCTTAATCATCAACTTTTTGCTATGATTTGATCATCTGTGAATAATCTCTTCAAGAATAATCAAAGCTCTTATTCTTCTGATACTACAGATTCAGTCATTTATTCTGAGCTATTATCTCACATATTAAAATATCTTAGAATCAATGTTATACAAAAACATTGATACTCTTTGTCTTATTCTCAGACTCTTGATGAATCTTGTGAAGCTTTTACTTCATAAGATATAAAAAATGTAAAGCAGTTACAATACTGAGTTGAACAAGACTCAGAAGTTTTTCTAGAAGATTTGAACAGTCTTCAAACTCAACGAGATTTAGATGTGAAAGCTTGTGAGTTATTTGACAAGATATTAAGCAAACAAATATGAAAGACTTGTTTCGAGAAAATGAATAAAGTCAAAAAATGCTTGAATCAATTAAATCAGATGTTTCGAAATCAAGTGACTGAATTGCAACATTAACTGCAATCATTTAAAGAAGTCACTTCTTTCTTTTTTACTCTGTTCAATTTCTTCAAGCGATCTCAAAAGCTTTCAAGTTCATCTCTGTTTACTGATGAAAAAGAATCTATCTGAAATGATTGACAAGAAAAGATTCGTGACAAGCTAGAAATTAATGTCAATCATTTTAACAATGACAAAGCTATATTAGTCTACATTCATTTTTGAATCAGCGAAGACACAGTCAAAGTCATTCTAGTCAGACATTAGCGAAATTCATTGAACTTTTATTCAATGATCAATGATTTACTAAATAAACTTGCTCAGCTTTACAATGATTCTGACAAAGAGATAAACTTTCAAAGAAAGTATGCTAATTTCTTTCAAGAAAAGAGCAAATTCAGCAACTTTTATTTGATATTTCAACGTCTGTTCTTCTATTTAAAGTATCACGAAAAGCAATTGATCATTAATTTATGAGACAAGATAGTTTATTGTCTTCATGCAGCTTAAAGTAGTCAGCTGATTCAGTCAAAATCTTTCAATGAAATTCATAGTTATCTGATTCATTTGAACAATGAGCATCGAGTCATGAATGACATCAAAGAAAAGAAAGTTCTGATCAAGATCAGAAAGCAAGTCATTTTTGCTAAGAAGTGAGATTCATTGAATCTTTATAGAAAGATCGAAGTTATCATATCAGTTGACTCGTCAAAATCATGTGACGTGACTTTGACTAACGTCAAAAAGATAAATCTATAAACTGAAAGCTGTTTCATTTGTCACAAATCAAATCATACTTTTAAAAAGTGTTCTGATTGAACTTCAAGAATTAATGCATTAGAAAATGATGAATTTGATTGATTTACATTAAACTCTGAGTCAGATTCTGATTCAAAAAACTAGTTATTTCTTTCAAAGTCATTAAAGAAATAGAGATCATATCTTTGTGCAGTCAAATCGAAGTTCTATTGAAAGAAAACTATTTTGAAAAGTTATTTCTGATCAATGTTTCTCTTATCTTTCAGAGCAATTCTTTCAGTCTTCGCTCTTTGATAAATAGTGATTTCATCATCTACATGCTGATACATGATCAGCTCATCAATAAAGTATGTCAGAAACTTAAAATACAATTTATATTACTAGCAAAAAAGAAGTTAATATGAGACTATGATGAGAAGTTAGCTAGAAAGACTATTACTCATAAGATTCTACTCAATCTCACGATTGAAAGTCATAAGAAATTGACTATGTCAATGCTGATAGCTGATATTGAGCATCATGAAGTTATATTAGACAAATTCTAAATGAACAAAAATGAAATATTATTGAACATGAAACATGATACTATCATATTCTTTGATCAATTAAATATTTCTATTTCTATTTTTTCAATTTCGTCAAATACAAAGTACTCAAATTGATCGCGATCAACTTTGATCTCTTCAGCAGCTCACAGCAAGATCTTTAAAATGCTCAAGCATTCAGTTTTATTCATTCAGAAAGAGTCATTCTTGATTCAAAACATAAATGTCATCTTTTTTCAAGTACTAGTAAAACGAAAAAAGAAAGATCAGACAGAGATTTTTGCTATGTTCATTGAAGACATCAATAAAGAAATTATCTACAATACTCAATGCAAACTTGATGTCATAGATATCTTTTCAGTCAATGAAACGACTCAAAATCTAGAAGATATTAAAGTCAAGCTATCATTGAAATATCAGAATTTTCTAGATATCTTTGAATGAGCTCAAGCAGACAAGCTATCGTCTCATCATTCATATGATCATAAGATAGAGCTTGCTAGTGATGCAACATCACTTTGCTGTTGAGCATATTGAATGTCTTTTTACAAGTTTCAGAAAGTAAAAGAATATTTGAACGAGAATCTTTTCAAAGAATTTATAATCTTTAACAAAGCTTCATATTCTTCTTTTGTTCTGTTCACTTTAAAAGCAAATAAAGATTTACAATTCTGCATTAATTATTGAAAGCTCAATGCTATTATCAAAAGAAATCACTATTCTTTATCACTCATAAATGAGATGATTAACAAAATAGTTGATTGCAAGCATCTGACTTGATTAAATATCATTTCAACTTTCAACAAACTGTGAATGCATTCTGATAGTGAGAACTACACTATCTTCATCATCGCTTTAAAAGCATATAAATCAAAGATGTTATCTTTCAAACTTATCAATGATTCTGTTTCATTTCAGCAATATATGAATGACGTTTTTTGAAACTTTCTAAATGACTTTTATTAAGTCTATCTAGACAACATTCTGATCTACAGCAAAACTTAATGAGAACATGAGCAACATGTCAAGATGATATTAAATCATTTATGAGAAGCTGATCTACAAGTAAATATTCAAAAGTGCAAATTCAACGTAGAAGAAACTGTTTTCTTAGAAGTCATAGTTTCAGAACAAAGTCTTCATATGAATTTTATCAAAGTGAAAGTCATAGTCAACTGAGCTACGTTGATCAATTTAAAAGAAGTTCAAAGCTTTGTAAAATTCATTAACTTTTATCATTGTTTCATTAAGAACTTCTCGAAGCTAGTTAAATTGTTCACTCAGTTAACTAGAAAGAATATGTCTTTTGTATAAAACAAAGTCTGTGTTCAAGCTTTCAATGATTTAAAGAAACAAGTCAGCTCAATCTCAGTACTACGACATTTTGATTTCAAATGATAAACTATTTTAGAAATTGATGCATCTGACTACGTCAAAGATGAAATTCTATTACAATATGATGATGAGAAAGTTCTTCACTCAGTAGCTTTCTACAGTAAGAGCATGATCTTTGCTGAATGCAATTATCATATCTATAACAAGAAATTACTAGTCATTATTCAATGTTTTGAACATTGAAGACTTGAGCTTGAATACATTGAACTACTCATTCAGATATTCATTAATCATCAGACTTTGAAAATCTTTATAAAAAATAAACAGTTGACTTGACGTCAAGTCAATTATCTAAACATTCTATTCAAGTTCAACTTTCAGATTATATTTTGATCAGACAAAATAAACATTAAAGTCAATGCTTTAATCAGAATGTTTCTGATCAACGTCTTTGAATCAACTCAGCGTACTAAAGATTACTATCAGATCATTCTGATACTTAATAAAGTAAATATTCTAGCTATTGAATCTGAAGTTGATTTCTATCAGTGAGTAAAAGATGTCAACAAGATGAATGAACTTTGCAATGAATATAAACAAGCTATAAGCGAAAACAAGCTCAAGCTACATAGCATTGAATTGAAGCACTGCAAGATCATTGATGATGTTTTGTTCAGAAAAGATCTACTATGAGTTTCTGAGAATATGCATACGAAATTGCTAAAGAAAATTCATGATCAGTCTTTCATCTCTCATTCTGACAAACGAAAAACTATCAATTTAGTTCAACGTTTCTACTATTGATCAGATCATCAAGCAACAATTAAACATTACATTTAAAACTGTCATGTTTATCAATGAAGCAAAACATTTAAAGATAACATCAATAAACTTCTTCATTCTCTATTGATTTTACAGAAGCGCTGAAAAGATATAATTATGAACTTCATCACTGAACTATCTCTATCAAAAGATTATAACATCATTTGTACAGTCATATGTTATCTCATCAAGAAACATCACTATGTTTTCTGTCATTGAAAAGACGATGACATCTCAGTCAAAGAAATGATTTAAATCATGTTATGAAACGTTTATTGACTTCATGATTTATCTAGTTCTATTGTTTCAAACAGAGACTCTCAGTTCATATCAATCATATGAAAAAGTCTTTGCAAGTGACTAAAGATTACAGCTAGTTTATTAACAGCTTATTATTCTGAAATTGATGATCAATTGAAATGAGCTAATCAAGATGTTGAACAGAAACTAAGAATCTACTACAATTACATGCAGAATGACTGAACAAAATGACTATCAATGATAGAATTCAGCGAGAATTTCAATATCTTCTCAATCATCTCAATGACTTTGTTCTACTTCAATAAAAGTTTTCACTCATGAATGAGTTTTGATTCAGATATGACTGACTATGAGACTACTTATGAGCGTCTTGAAGTTAGAAAAGCAAATAATATTATCATTTAAATGAAAAAGCTTCTTATCTTCAATCATCAATAATTGAAAAAAATGAAGCAGATCATTGAAGCTCAAATCAATAAACATAGACGAGACATCATTTATGAAGTAAACAACTGAGTTTGATTATTCTTCAGAAACATCAAAACAACAAGATTGTACAAAGATTTGAAAGATAAACAGCTAAATCTTTATTAAATCACTGTCAAAGTTGAAATTTTTTATCATCTTCATTTATTGATAAGCATGAAGCATCTGCATTCAATTTTCAGCTTGAAGCTACTACAATTGTATTCAGAAGATTCTTTATCAGAACAGCATTCAGAATCACTCAAATCAATCATTATTAAAAATGATGAACATTGAAAGATAAATGATATATTGAACTTCAGATGCTATCAAGATCAAATAATGTTAGAAGTCAGCATAGAGCGAGTCATATGAGTGTAATGTAACGAGTATATAAATGCTAAGAAAGAAAAGTATCTAGAAGAGAAGAATCGACTATCTATATGACTCAGAAGAACATAAGCTAACTCTGAATAGAATTGACTTCGAAACAAGTCTATGCTCTAGCGACGAGCGATCGACGATAGTTCTCAGAATAGTCATCAACATAGTCATCAACATAGCTATCAACGAAGATGCGTAGCTAGAATCGTAACAGACTCAATCAAGAGATCAATCATTGTTCATCTTTGTAGCAGACTCACTTTGAGTATCGTTCAAGCAGACTAACTATCGAGTGACTGACTCGATGACGAGATCAATATCGGACGCGCCTTTGTAGCAGGCTCACTATTGAGATTTCAATATAGAAACAAGCTCATAAATTTGCTTGTTATCGAAGATGATCGTGTCATTGAAGCAGACTCACTAGTTGACTTACTCATTGCAGAGATTGATCGTCGACTTGTCATTGTAGCAGACTCACTACTTGCATGTGAACGAGTAGAAAGATCGATTCACTGATGAGTAAAGCGATAAGAGTGAGTAGATCATCGCATTGAGAATGTCGTTGAAGCAGACTCACTGAGATTTGCTTCTCAAGATAGAGACTTCACGCAGTTCTAGACTAGTCTCTTTGATTGTTCAACAAATTCGAAGAATCTTTTGCGAATCTGAATGAACGATTAATTCGCTGATCTTTGATCTAGTCGAATGGTTTTGATCGTTTGTTTATACTCATTGATCAGCGCACGAGTTTGAATCTTTTGTTTATTCTCGCTGAATCAGCTCACGAGAAGAGAAAGATGAGTGCTGCTGACGATTGCAAGTCGGCTAGATCAAATGTCGATAGTGAGTTGAAGAGTCAACAGAAGCACTTGAGAGTCGATGCAGATTATTTCACTTCGTCTGTAACGAAGAAGCATTTATATAATGTTAGAGATCAGCATAGAGCGAGTCATATGAGTGTAATGTAACGAGTATATAAATGCTAAGGAAGAAAAGTATCTAGAAGAGAAGAATTGACTATCTATATGACTTAGAAGAACATAAGCTAACTCTGAATAGAGTTGACTTCGAAACAACTTGATAGTCTAGTGACGAGCGATCAACGATAGTCAGAAACATAGTCATCAACATAGTCATCAACATAGCTATCAACATAGATGCGTAGCTAGAATCGTAACAAATACAGTACAAAGTCAAATAAACAAATTTAAATAAAAATGACAAATGATACTATGTTGATAAAGAAAAATTCAATGATTCAGAGAAAGTTTTGAACGAATTTCATAAACTATATTCAAACAAATCACGCTAAATATCAAAATAACTATCAATAGAAGTGAGCAAATAAACTACATTCATATGAACATGAATTTTTGAAGAAAAGAATAATGTTACGAAGTGTATCAAGACTGAACAAGATTGAAGCTTTAATCAATTTGCAATGCACGCTAGCGAGTACTTTATATAATGATTAGAACTAGTCAATAATCTAGTCGAGATCTGATTTAAATCTGACTCAGATTTGACTTAAATATGACTCAACATCTTTTTTCTTTTTTAACATCTTCTAATCAACTTCTATTATCTTTTAAATAAATACACTTCTTTGTATTATAAGTGATGAATAAATTTCTATGACAAACACATTTCTTTGTGTCACAAACATTTTTCAAATCAACATTTTTCTTGTGTTTCAACATGTCTTTTTTGAAACTAACGTTAATCTGAGTAACTACTATATAAAGTGTATTCTTCTTATCTTTTGTATCTTCTTTTCTTTATATTCTTAAAGTCTTAGTTATAACTATCTTTATAAATTAAACATTTTAGTCACGCATGCATTCTGATTAGTTTCTAAACATGATCTCAACATTAATAATAATAATAATAATAATAAATTCATACATTCTTGATTTGATTTGATTTGATTTAAATTCATACACTCTTGTGACATCAATTTAAACTCAATTCATGAGAAACTTTATGCTATTTATATTGAGTGAACAAAACTCTCTGAAAGAGAAAATCACTCATCATTTATACAATGACTTCACGTTGTTGAAACAATGATCATAAGACTATGTATCAAGTTTGCATTTATAGCTTTTATTCAGCGTGTGATGCTTAAATAAACTCTTAATGAGTGTCTGTGTTGTTCATTTATGACGCATCATCTTTGCTTTGCTCTTCATTGATGATATTTTATACAACAATGTTTTAATTCAATTCTTGATTCAAAGAGAAAAGATGTTTTCTTTGCATTCATGATGCTCATGATTATAACATATGTAGAGCTGTATTCTCTTACTCAATGATTATCATTTATTGCGTAGAGAAATATGTGATGAAAAAGAGATGCACATAATGAAAAGATAGAGTATGATTGTACTGAGTAACTCTTTTCTTCTTTTGATTTGACTTATGTCACATAAATGTTGAATGAATTGTTAGTATAAATATGCAATCACAATCATTCAATGTTTGACTTTGATCAATGAAAGAAAATGCATTTTGATTATTTTCTTGAGCTCTCAATTTTTCATGTAGATAGATGTATGACTTAATGTCAAGTAAAGAAGATGAACTTAAGCTCTCTCAATATATCAGCGTGATCAACAAGTCACTACTTCTTCAAGCATTATAATCATGACTTTCAAACTAAGAATGACTATTTTATCTGATATCTTTTCATCAATTATTCAACAACACTGTCAATGTGATGAAAATGTTTCAGTATATTGATGCAATTAATGAGTTGCAAATTCTTCAATCACTTGTAATCACGATTCTCATACTGAGATTAACTTTTTCACTAAATATCTTTTCATCTTTTACTGACATTAACATGTCATTAATTTTCTTCGTAGATCGATTGTGACTGTTAGAAAGAATGTTGTTGCATGAGTGAAAACTCTGTATGATGACTTTTCTGATCACGCAATGTTCTAACATCATTTGAACTGTGTTGAATTGAAATCTCTTGACTCTTCTGACTTCTATTTGAAGAATAGAATCAAAAGATTCATAGTCAACATCACATACAGATGAATCTTGTTGTCAATCTCATACATTCTTATGACATCAATTAAGTCAACTCATGAGAAACTTTATGCTATTTATATTGAGTGAACAAAACTCTTTGAAATAGAAAATCACTCACTGTTTATATGACTGCTTTATGCAGTTAAAACTATCATTATAAGACTTTGTATTAAATTAGTTCACGTTGATTGCATGTTAAAGAATGAGTAACTTAGTCACTTTAAATTGTTTTAAAAGCTTCATTTTCATCATCATTCTTGCAACTATTCTGAGATTCTTCGTGATAGCAACAATTATTCAATAGTTCAAGAAGTCAACGTTTCATAACATTTTTAATCGCAGATGCAATCAGTTCAAGCAATGCATGAGTACATGTTTCATCATTTGATGATTTCAGTTGCAGTTGCATCACATGTTATCTGCATCTGAAACATTTTTGAAGTGCAGATAAACATTCAAATTTATGCGTTCAATTCTGATGTAAATGATGAAAGTGTTTTCAATCTTCTGAAAATCATTTTGCATCTTTATCATTTTGTTAAACAAATGCAATCTTTGTGTCAAGATGATGTGAACATCTGCAATACATTTTCTATATTTTTTTCATCATTGCTTTCATTGATTTTTGTGATACTGCGTTATTGTGATGCTGTCACTAGTCAAAATCGTTGCAGCAAAAACTAATCATTCATATTTTAACTGTATTTTCATGTTTTTTTAAATTAAGTTGTTCAGAAGTATCACTTGATTAACAATGAGATTCATTTGCACATGATGTTAACTATGAATCTTTTGATTCTATTCTTTGAATAGAAGTCAGAAAAGTTAAGAGATCTCAATTTAACGCAGTTTGAACGATGTTAGAACGTTGCATGATCAGAAAAATCATCATGCAGAGTTTTCATTCATGCAACAACATTTTCTCTAACAATCACAATCAATTTACAAAGAAAATTAATGATATGTTGATGTCAGTAAAAGATGAAAAGATATTTAGTGAAAAAGTCGATCTCAGTATGAAAGTCGTGATTACAAGTGATTGAAGAATTTGCAATTCATTGACTGCGTCAATATATTGAAACATCTTCGTCACATCAACAATGTCATCAAGTAATTGATGAAAAGATATTAAATAAAATAGTCATTCTCAATCTGAGAATCATGATTACAGTGCTTGAAGAAGTAGTGACTTGTTAATCATGCTGATATACTGAGAGAACTTGAACTCATTTTCTTTACTTGATGTCAAGTCATACATCTATTTATGTGAAAAATTGAGAGTTCAAAAGAATGATCAGAATGTATTTTCTTTCATTGATCAGAGTCAAACATTGAATGATTGCAATTACATATTTATACTAATAATTCATTCAACGTTTACATAACATAAGTTAAATCAAAAGAAGAAAAGAGTTACTTAATACAATCACATTCTATCTTCTCATCATGTGCATATCTTTCTTTCATCACATATTTCTCTGTGCAATGAATGACAATCATTGAGTAAGAGAATGCAGCTCTACATATGTTACAATCACAAGCATTACAAATGTAAAGAAAACATCTTTCATCTTTGAATTGAGAATTGAATCAAGACATCATTGTATAAAATATCATTAATGAAGAGCAGAACAAAAATAATGTGTCATAAATGAACAACATAAACACTTATTAAAAGTTTACTTGAGCATCACATGCTGAATAGAAGCTATAGATGCAAACTTAATACATAGTTTCATGATCATTGTTTCAACGACGCAAAGTCATCATATAAATGACAAGTGATTTTCTTTCTCAAAGAGTTTTGTTCACTCAATATAAATAGCATAAAGTCTTTCATGAGTTGAGTTTAAATCAATATCATAAGAGTGTATAAATTCAAATTAAATCAAATCAGAAGCATCACTTTCTTGATGATAAAAAAGTGAGAAATAATACAATTAATACTTATCAGATGAATGTATATCAGTTTGCATGCTTATCTGAGTTTCTGCATATGATTATCAACTTAACTGCGTAATGTTATCTTGTCTTGCAGCATGTTTAAATGAACATGCAGTGAACTTATATATATTTCTGCTTTCAGAGTCTTGATGCTTACTCTTTTGAAATTTTTTGCAACATGATGCAAAGTCTGATTCTGTAATGTTTCAAGTTTGCATTCTTTATCTGATAATTCTCTTTCTTTTTCTCGCTGATGTCAAACTGATGCTTTGAATGCAATTTCTGATCTTACTACTGCTGAGTATATTTGTCTTGCTTTTGTGAAGATTGTTTCTTATGTGAAGACTTCAAGTCAATTAAGTGCTAGCATTTATGTGATGTGATTCACTTCAATTTGACGAAGATGCACATTTCATTGCAATTTCATGTTCAGTTGTACTTTCAAAACTTGCACATCTGATTTCAACTTAATAATTGAGCTTTCTATTTGTATGCTAGTCATCATGTCAAATTTCTTTGATTTTTTGATGAAGTGTGTAAATTCATACTTTTCTGATGCAAATTTTGCGTCATGAGTGCAAACTTATTTCATGCAGACATTGTGCACTTTGCTTAATGTTCTACAAATTTCTTTAATGAATTTATTATATATTAAAATGTTAATGTCATTTACAAAGTCAAGCACTTTGATTTTAATTCTCAATGCTTTGCACTTCTCAATCAGACTTGCGTTGAAGAATAAAAAGAGAATCGATGAAATGAGAAATCTTTGCAATATGTTTGCATTTATCTTGCATATGTCATTCATTTGCTCATTGAATCTCAGCAATGTTTTTCAATTTTTAAGAAAGTTGCATATTCATTTAACTATATAGTTTGAAGTTCTTTTCATTTTCAGAGTATGCAGAAGTCTGATGTGCAAAACTTGATTAAATGCTTCAACAACATCTAAACTTAGCATGAACACTATGTATTTAATTTTGCAGTTTCATACTGTGTGAATCTGATTTACTAATAGATTTAATGTTGAGATCATGAATCATTTGCATCTCACTTTCATTTGAGCATCAGATAGCATGTGATGAGTCTCAACTATATCACTCAGTCTTTTAATCATGATTAACTTCAGAGCTTTGCTCATGATATTAAGCAAAGCAATGAGTTGATATGTTTTTGAATCAGTATAATCACTCTTCTTTGATTTGCATAGTACTATCATTTAAGCTTTTTTGAACTGCTTTAAATGATATTTATGTGTTACACATGCATTAAATAAACTCATTAATATCAAAGTCAGTTTTGCAAAATTTGTCTGCAACACTCTGTTTAAAATGTTTGAAATATTTAATGTTTTATCTGCTTTTATTCTTTTGATTATTTATCTCACTTCATCTTCTGAAATGTGTAAGTCAAATGACATTGTCAAGAGTATAAATGAGTCTGCAATGTCATTGATGTTTATTTAAGAAAGTGAGAAAAAGAATTTTTCTTGCAATATTTCGATTTTTTTCTCAAACATCGTTGTCATTTGATCAATGTCACTTCACTTTAATGACAAAAACTGAGAAAGTTTTTTTTAAATAACTGACTTTTGATTCTGACTCATTTTGCGAAGCATCATATCAACTTAAGTGCATTGCTTAACTCATGCATTTGTGATTTGAAATGTACACGCTTTGCTTGTTAAATGATCTTGTTTTTATGATTATTATGTTTCAGATATTTATTTTACACATTTAGTGTGCTTTGTATTTTTCATACAATTCACAATTATCTTGATTTCATTACTATCTTTGAGCAGTTTGAATTTCAGAAGTTCTTTGCTTAACTTGATGACTTTGTCAAAAGAGTAAATTTCTCAATGATTTTCTGTAGCATCTTGATAACTTTGCATACTCTTTTGTTCATCATCATCTTGCTGTGCAAAGAACAATTCAACGAAAAACGCATATGCAAATACATGCTCAATGTTTCTGTATTTATTTTCTTTTATAGTCATTGAGTTGAAGATTGTACTGAAGTTGTTTGTAAACACAGTTCTATAACAATTGAAAAATGATTCAACTTTTAATGCAGATCAATGTGTATTTCACACTTGCATGTCATGAACTGTATTTTCTCGCTGTTAAAGACTAAATCAATAGTTGTAAACTGATTATAAGTCTTGCAAGTAATAATATCTGATTTCAGCAATAATTTCAGCTTAGCATTAGTAATGATATCAAGTAAACTGTTGATTGCTGCATGTTGAGTGAAACATTTTCATTTCTCTCAATGAGAATGATGTAAATTGAAATCTTTTATGATCAGTTGTTCACAATCATTTTTGAGTAGCTTGCTTAAACAAGAAATGATTAAAGATCTTTTTGTAAATGTAAAAAACAATAAACATGAATTATAAACATTTATAAGTTGTAACATCTGTGTTTTATCATTTGTATTGTAAGTTAATATTCTCATTAAGCAAATGTCTGATTCAACTGTTTCTATCATTTATTGATTGAGTCTTAAGCATTTGTTCACATATATGCATATTCTTGACTGTGATGACGTGTTTTTCACTAGATAAAAGAAGTTGTGAGCTGAGTTAAATGATTAAATGTTGTTAATGTTGCAACTCTGCTTCTGTATGACTATGATATTGAAATCACGAACTTCTTTGTTGATTAGAAATGATTTCTGAATTTTCAATAATTTTCTGATGTTGTACTGCAATATTCATAGAAAAGATTGTTTTATCATAAAGTTATTTGTAGCTGTTGTTAACTCTGCAAAGAGAAGATTCTTTGAATGCTCTTAATCATTGAAAATTTATCTCATTTTCTGATTTGTCATTTCTGACTCTGCTCAAGTGATGTCTCATCTGAGTCACTATTCACGCAAGAAAAACAATCAACACGTCTTTTCTTGACTTTTATCATTTGTCATGTTGATTCATGAGTGACTAGACTGCGTGTTTTCAGCACAACTGTCATTGAGCTCAACAAGTTCATTGAACTGAGAAAGTTCGTGAACTTCAAAGAGTTCATTAAATCTGCAGAGCTTGAAAACAGCAAAGAGCTCAAGAATTATAAGAATGTGCAATTGTATTTAAATGCTTCTGAATATCTGAATGATCTGTTTCTATAAATTTCAAATGCTTGTTTCATCTGCTGTTGTCATTTGAGACAGATGCATCTTCAGAGTTTGTGATTTTCATTGCAATTAATGCAACATCTTTTATTCAAAGATATCATGCATCTTTTGATGTAATGTTTGTCTGCGCACTTGACACAGCATTGATTCTTTTTGCAGAATTTGATCATGTGATCAAATTCTTGACATTTAAAGCATTGTGTGATGCAACAGTTCTTCTTGAACAGCTTACATGCACATTCATGATATGCATTTAACATACTCACGTTCATCAGTTGATTCATCATCATTTTGATTGCTATCTTCATGATAAGTAATGAATGAATCTTTTCGCTCTCTGTTACTTTCTTGAGTCAAACTATTCTTAGAATCTTCAGATTTTCATGAAGTCTTGCATTATTTTTTATCAGCTTTTTAATGACTTTCATCTAATTGTTCATGTCAATTGTAGTGTGCATCTCATGTGTCAACACTATGAATGTTCATCATGATATGTGCATCAAGTTCATAATTTCTTTTGCTCATTCTTAAATCTTTTTCAGATTTGATCATGCATTTGAACTGATTGCATGAAGAAAGATGTCTTTGCTACTCAGCTTACAAAGAGACATGATCAGATCTTGTTGACTTGTTGACATGTTTGCTATTTTCTGAAGAATCTGCTTGATGATTTTCTTCTGCATCTTCTCTATTTCTTCTCTGTCTGCTATCTTTATTATGACTTTACATTTCTTGCAAAGCGATGATGATTTCTCTTTGAAACATTATTCTTTCATTGATAATTCTTCTTTTGTCACATTTGCTCATAACATGATTTTTGATGAGAAACGCGTATTTTTCTGCATTTGTAACTGCTTGCTTAGCAATTGAACTGATGTCTTCAATTTCTGTACATTCTTCGCGATAAATGCATTCTGAATCATGTGATGTTTTTCTTCTGATTTGAGTTGAAGATGATGCATCAGCTTCACTGCTACTTCTTTTCATGAATGATCTTTGTTCTTTTCTTTTTCTAACGTTAATGTCTGTATTAGAAAATCAATAATGTTAGTAACATACTTTTCATTATTGTGTAAGCTTTTCACGTTGCTTGCAATCATTTTTGAATCAGCATTGCTGCAGTTCATGCAATTCATCATCATTTATTCATCTTCTAGATTTGTTCTGTCTTGATTGTATTGCTCTTTTCAAAAATTTGCTTTGCGCGCGTTGTGATTGTTTTCTTAATCACATGATATAATGCTTGATTCTAAAGAGTTTCTAATCTTCATTTCATACTCAACAATTCTTCTTCTTTATTACGTTGATGTCATATTAATGCTTTGAACGTCATTTTCAATCTTATCATCATTGAGTATATTTATCTTGCTTTTGCAAATGTAACTTTTCAAATGAAAATCTTAAGTTGACTAAGCATCAGCATCTTAATGACGTGATCTGCTTCTATTTAATGAAGATGCAAATTTCATTCTAGTTTTGTGTTTAGTTGCACTTCAAGAACTTGTATGTTTAATTTCAACTTTATTATTAAGTTTTCTATGCATAAACTAACTATCATGTTGAATTTTTTTGACTTACAAATGAAGTGTGTGAGTTCATATTTCTCTGAAGCAAATGTAACATCATAAATTCAAACTCACTTTGCACAGATATTGTATGCTCAACTCAGTAATTTGCAGATTAATTCTGTGATTTTGTCATAGATCAGAATATTGATGTCATTTACAAAGTCAAGTACTTCAATTTTAATTTTTAAAGCTTTGCATTTTTTGATTAAGCTTGCGTTAAAAAATAGAAAAAGAATCAATGATATGAAGAATCTTTGTGATATGTCAGTGTTTACTCATCACATCACGCTGATTTGTTCATTAAATGTCAGCAATGACTCTTTGTCTTTCAGAAAGCTGCGAGTTCATTTAATTATGTAGTTTGATGTTCTTTTTATTTTCAAAGTATGCAGAAGTTTAGTATGCAAAACATGATTAAACACTTCAGCAATGTTTAAACTAAGCATGAAGACTATGTACTTGATTTCACAGTCTCATACTGCATGTACTTGATTTACTAGTAAATTCAGCGCTGAAATCATGAATCACTTGCATCTCACTCTCATTTGAGCGTTCAAAAGCATGTGATGAGTCTCAATAATGTTACTTAATCTTTTAATCATGATTGATTTCAATATTTTATTCATGATGTTTAGCAAAGCAATGAATCAATACATCTTCAAGTCAATATAATCATTCTTCTTTAATTTATGTAGTACTATTGTCTGAGCTTTTTTGAACTTCTTCAAATGATATTTGTGAATTACATATGTATTGAACAGACTGATTAGTATTGAAGTCAGTTCTGTAAACTTGCTTGAAGCGCTTTATTTGAAATTTTGAATGCGTCTGATGCTTTGTCAACTTTTACTCATTAAATCATTTATCTCATCTCATCTTGCAATAAGACTGAATTGAACAACACTGTCAATGATATAAACAATCTTGAAATGTCATTGATGTTTGTTTAAGATAATGATGAAAAGAATTTCTTTTATAGCATCTTTGTTTTTTTTCTTGAATGAATCTGCTATGTAATCAAAATCGTTGCTCTTTAGTGATGAAAACTGCGAAAGTTTCTTAAGTAACTGACTTTCAATTCTGACTCATTTTGCAAAGCATTAAATCAATTTCAATTCATTACTCAGCTCATGCATTTATGATTTAAAATGTGAATGTTTTATTTCTTTAATGATCTTGTTTTTGTGATTATTGTATCTCAGATAGTCGTTTCATGCTTCTAAAGTACTTTGCGATTTTCATACAATTTATAGTCATCACAATTTTATTACAACTTTTGAGCAGATTTAATTTCAAAAGTCTCATGCTTAAATCAACAACTTTGCTCAAGAAATAAACTTCTTGATGATCTTTTGTAATACATAAGTAATTTTAACTACTTTGTCATTTATCGCTGTTCTGTCATTGAGAAAACAATCAATAAGAAGATGTATTCTTAAATGAGTGTTTAATGCTTCTGTATTCATTTTCTTTCATAATCGATGAGTCGTGAACTGTATAAAAGATGTGCATAGACACAACTTTGTGATAATTGAAAGATGATCAGATTTCTGATGTAGATTAATTCTCATCTTGCATTTGTATATCATGAATTGAATTTTCTCACTGTCAAATGCTAGATTTATTGTTGTGAGCTGATTGTGAGTCTCTTTAATAATTATGTTTGATTCAAGTAATAGTTTTAGTCTTATGTTCATAATTATGTCTAGTAAAACATCAGTCACTGTATGATGAGTAAAGCATCTTTTGTCTTTTCAGTATAAGTGATGCAGATTAAAATCTTTTACAATTAACTGTTCACAATCATCTTTGATTAGTTTGTTTAAACAAGAAATAGTAAATGATTCTTTTATGAAGATGATAGACAGTGAGCATGAATTGTAAATGTTTATAAGTTGTAACGTCTGTATCTTGTCTTTCAAATTGCTAGTTTGTAACTTGATTGAACAAATGTTCAATTCAATGATTTTCATTGTTCATTAATTGAGTTTTAAATGCTTGTTAACATAAATGCATGTTCTTGCTTGAGATGATGAATCTTTCACTAAATGAAAGAAATTGTGAGTTGAGTTAAACATTTGTGAAACATTAATGTTACAATCTTGTTTCTGAATGATTATTATGTCAAATTTATGAACTTCTTTGTTTATTAAAAATGATTTCTGAATTTTTAATGACTTTCTGATGTTGTATTGTAGAATTCGCAAAAAGATTTGATTCATCATAAAGTTATCTGTAACTATTGTTAACTTTGTGCAAAAACAGCTTTTTGTATGCTTTTAATCATTGAAAGTCTTTTGCATTTTCTGATTTGATATTTCTGTATCTGTTCAGACATCATGTTTTCTGAGTTATTAATCACACATGAAAAGCAATTGACTCATTTCTTCTTGACTTTCATCACTTGTCATGTTGACTCGTTGATGTTTCAACTGCTTGTCGTTGTCAAGATATTCATTGAACTCAATGAATTTGTTGAACTCATGAAGTTCATTGAACTCAAGAAGTTCAGAGAGAAAAAAGAGAATGAGTGATTGTTTTTTAATACTTCAAAATATCTGATTGATCTGTTTTGAAAGATTTCTTCTGATTACTTTATCTGTAGTTTTCACTTAAGACATGAATGTCTTCAAAGTTCGTGACTATTATTGCAGTTTATGCATCATCTTTTATTCATTGACACATTGCACTTCTTAATGTGATGTTTATCTGTGCATTTGAAGCAGCACTCTTTATTTTTGCAGAATCTAGTCATATGATCAAAATCAAAGCATTTATAGCATTATGTAATACAACAGTTCTTTTTAAACAATTTACATGAACATTCTTGATATTAATTCAGCATGTTTACATTTAATAGTTGACTCATTATCATTTTGATTACAATCTTTATGATGAACAATGAGTGAGTCTTTTCACTTTCAACTATCTTTTTAAGTTAAACTATTCTCAACATCTTTAAATCTTCATGAAGTTTCATGTTGTTCTTTATTAATCTTTTGATGATCATCTTCTGATTGCTTGTATTCAATATGATGTGTACATCATGTGCTAGTATCATGAAGCTTTTATGCACTACATGTGTTGAGCTTGCAATTCTCTTCACTCATGTTTGAAACTTTTCTAAAGCTGCTTGAATTTTTGAACTCATCATGTAAAGTGTACATTTGCAGTTTAAGAAGTGAATTGAATTATTGAGTTTAGCTAAAGAAACATTTGTTGCTTAAAGTGAAATAAAGTTAAGATTTTAGCTAAGCTCATCTGAATGTGATCAGATTTTATGAATAAAATCTGCAATCATTTCATATGTTGTTGAACTGAATCTGCGTTTATTCATATATCATTGAACTGAATTGCACTTTCGTCACTTTCATCACTTTCATTGCTTTCATTGCTTTCATTTCTTTCGTTGCATTTAATCTACTACTCACTCATTTACTCTTCATTCTACTCATTTAGCTACTTACTCATTTACTCTTCATTCTACTCATTTATCTACTCGCTCATCTACTCATTTAACTACTCGCTCATTTACTCATCACTTTACTCACTCATCTACTCTTCATTCTACTTGTCTAGCTACTCACTCATTTACTCATCATTCTACTCGCTTATTTACTCTTCACTTTACTCATTTATCTACTCACTCATTTACTCATCACTTTACTTTCTATTGAACTCTCTATCAAATGCTTTATCAAACGCTCTATCAAATGCGTTGATCAAACGCACAAAACACATCAAACAATGCTTCAAACAATGCTTTCTACTGAGCTTTTCACTGATCTTTCTACTGATCTTTCAATCGATCTTTTTATTGATCTTTCTACTAGTGAGTGTTGCGATCATGCACTTCGAATTAGCCTAACATAAATCATGTCAAACTATCATAGACTAGTATAGAACTGATGTTGACACGCTAGCGACCTAGCGTGTCTTCATGAGTAAAACTCACGACGTGTTGCATCTTCTTTCTTCTTCAGCTTTGAACTTCTAGTTAGAATACACTCATATGATTCGCTCTATGCAGACTCATAACATTAGTTCAAAGCTCATTAATCTTGCTATCAACGTGTAGACGATATAAAAACAAGCTACATCACTCAAACTTGAATCAGAATTGAAATCAGAAAATTGAGCTCAGAAGACTTGTTAGAAATCAAGAAATTTCTAGAACAGAACAGAAGAATACAAACGTGTTGCTCTAGACTAACTCTTTACTGAGCTCATCATCAGAACAGAAGAACATGAACGCATTGTTCTAAAACTGAAATCAGAAATTTCAGTTGACTTTCGATCAGCAATTTTCTACTCACACAATGACTAGAAGCACAGAATTAGAATCAGAATCAATGAGCATGACTCGCTACGAAATTTGAAATGCTGAAAGAGAATCACTTCTATCACAGAATTGAACAGCATCAGAAGAAAAAGACATGAATGCGTCGTTGAATATCAAAGAAGAGAACATGAATGCATTACTCTTTAATCACGAAATGATCAAGATCAGCATCAGCACTGAACTGAATGCTTGAATAAGCACTTATGAAGTAGATGATCTTGTTGCCTTTATCAAGTACATATGTCAACAGCATGACATCAAAATCAAGATTCACAATGACATGATTCAAATGTTGAACGACGTCAACAAGATCAACGTCGAATTGAAAGCTATCAACATTGAGTTGAAAGTTACATAAACAACGTTGAATGTTATTCAAACGCATTTACAGAAAGAAATGAAGAAAAAGAATGTGATTATACATCATTTAAAAGTAACATCAAGTCAATTAAGCACTTTGATTTCAAAAGATTAATTCTTGAAGTTAATTAAGTTATTTGACTCACTTTTATTCAAAGATTTAAGACAGAATGTGAATAATTAATTGTTTTAAATGCAAAATAAGTTGAAGATGAATAAAATTCATTTTTCTATTGAAGAAATGAAGATTGTATATGTGAAAAGTTGAGTCAGTGAAACGATGATCAAATACATAGCACTCAGAATGAGAAACATGATCATGAACTCATTTCTTGAAGCAGAAGAGATACTGTTGATCATAAATAAAATGTACAACAATCTCAATTAACATCATACAACTTAACAACAGTTCTTAAAGCTGTATTAAAACAAGATCTTCTTTCATGAATTTTAAATGAAATTTCAAAGACTTAGTGCAAAACTAGAATATAATAACGAAACTTTACTAAATGATTTTCAGCATAAGATTAGCTCAGATCTTCAGTGAGTCATAATTAATAAATGAACTATGAATTTGAATGAATTCATCAACATTTGCATACAAGTCAATATTTGATTGACGAAATTAAATGCTTGATCAGTTTTCAAGACATCAATGACTCAAGTTGCTCACTTTATCACTAGCATCTTGATGATAATCACTATTGCGATCTCAGCTTCAATCTTTGCATGAAAGAAACTCAGAATATCAAACGTTGATTTTGTTAAAGAGAAGTTGTTTAAAAAAAACTCTGCTTCAAATGCAAAAAGTCAAAACATAAAGCATACAACTGTCTTGAATCAGTTCAGATGTATGAAATTGCAATGAATTTGAAAAACGATTTGCTTTCATCAAAGTAGTGACTGAGAGCAATATACTTATATTCTGCTTCATCAGCATGTTTGATGATTCATTTGATTTCAAGTCATTCATTGTTGATGTCATCTTAAATAGTTTAGAAAAAATATTCAGATTTTTTACTTTGATAAATACTGAAGTCATTGATATGACTTTCATTAATGAATCTTTGATGTCAGAACTATGTAAACGCTTTAATATTCAGTCAATATTGTTGTCAAAATCAAAGTTAATTTAATCATATGATAAAACTTCTGATCAAAAGTCGATTACATATGCTTTGTATACATTGATCATGATACAAGAACACAAGAATGAAATGATGTCTTTATTAATAACTTGTTTAAATCAGCACAAGATAATTATTGAAAATCTTTGATTGAAAAGAAATCAAATGTTGATAAATTCTGCAAATGATTAATTAATATCATCATTAAAGATTTGAACATCAAAATCTGTCATTTCAAAAGTAAGCAGTCAATCAACATTTTACAAATTTGAATTAAATGAGATCTGCAAAATGAAACAAAAGAACTTGAACTTAATTGTTACATCAACAATCATCTTAAAGAGACTCATGAATCAGAAATCAGTGAATAAATTCATTGAATCTGCTTTCATAGCAAAGCAAAGCACTTAAGTTGATCTTGATTAACTTTGTCTCTTTCAGTCAACTGAGACAAAGAAACTCGTCAATATTATCATAATCAAAGTCACTGCATATTGAACTTTAGTCAAGAATAAAAAGATCAAGATCTTCTTCTTGATCATTAGTAAAATTAACAAAGCGCTTAGCTTAGTTGAAGATTTCGCGAAACTGAATGAAATGATCTTTGTCATGTCATTAAATGAACTGAAGAAGAAGCTTTTAATAGTTTATCACAACTTTCTGAATGTTTTTGATAGAGAAAAGACAACGCAGTTGTCTTCACATTGATCATACAATCATAAGATTGAATTAGAAGATGAGAGTTAATCTTCTAGAAGTCAATTGTATTTCATGTCAAGTCACAAATTGCAAAAGATTAAGAAGTATTTAGAAGAAAACTTAAAGAAGAAGTTTATTACATTCAGTAAAGCTTTCTTCGCTTCATTAATACTATTTGTCAAAAAGAAAGATAATAGTCTTTGCTTTTGCATAAACTATTGAAAACTGAATGCTCTGATCAAAAAAGATCGTTACTCAATACTTTTAATAAACGAAGTACTAACTTGAATTCAAGACAGTAAGTATTTGACTTGACTTAACATTATTGCTGCATTTAATAAACTGCAAATGAGTTCAAAAAGCGAGAATTTAACTACTTTTGTTACTTTTTTCAATGTTTACAAGTATAAAGTAATGCTCTTTGAATTAATCAATGAATCTGCATTCTTTCAGCACTATATCAACGACGTATTGTTTGAATGTCTGCATAAATTCTGTTAAACATATTTGAATAATATTCTTATTTACAGTAAAATCTTGAAGAAACATAGAACTTATGTGAAAGAAGTGCTAAACAAGCTTCGTGAAGTCAACTTGCAGATAAACATTGACAAGTGCAAATTCAAGATTCAAAAAATCTCGTTTCTTGAACTATTAATATTTACAAATGATTTACGAATGAATTCTTGAAAAGTAGATGTGATTCAAAACTGAAAAGTATTGCAATCATTGATTTATATGCAGATCTTCATTGACTTCTGCAATTTCTATCAATGATTCATAAAGAACTTCTCAAAAATTATTTGACTCATGATAAAGCTGACTTGAAAAAAATTATCTTTTTGAATAAACAAAGATTTGTCAGATAATCTTTGAAGAACTAAAGCAACAGATGATGACAGTCTTTATTCTGAAGCATTTCAACTTGATCAAAGAAGCTATTCTGAAAATGAACTTCTTGAACTATGTGAACGATGAAGTATTGTTTCAATATGATGATGAAGACATTCTACATTCAATGATCTTTTATAGCAAGAACATGATTTTCGCAGAATGCAACTATGAAATTTATGACAAAGAACTGCTAATCATTATTTGCTGCTTAAAGTATTGATGTTTTGAATTAAAATGTATGAATATTTTAATCAAGATCTTCATCAATCATCTGAATTTGAAATACTTCATGATCATCAAAGAACTGATCAGATGACAAGCTAAATGAGCTGAGAAGTTATCTGAATATAACTTCAAGATCATATATCAGTTGAAAAAACAGAATTTGAAGATTGATGCGTTGATCAGAATGTCAAACGTTAAGTCAATTGAAGCAAATGATGATCGAAAGTTATATCAGCATCAGATGCTATTGTCAGAAGACAGATTTGAACTGCAGTTAATAAAAGTTAATCAAGAAGATGATCAGAAAGCTGATCAAGATCTGACTCAAATTTTGCTTAAATCTGACTCAGAATCTGACTCAGATTTAAAACTTGAATCAAAAGCTAATTAAAATTTGATTGAAGAGATAATTTCTATTCAGAATCAGATTAGTTTTGTCAAATTTATCTAAATGATAAAAAAAAACAATCACAATATATGCACAACAAATCTTGAAAAAGAGCATTACATGCAAGACAGAGCAAATCTAGAAAATAATCAAACAATGATGAATTGCATGAGTTGCAGCAATGCAAGTTCAAAAATGATTGCAAGTGACGTTGACATATTGTAAGAAAACAGCGACGTGAAATCACAACGCTCACGCAATGATGAAGAAAAAATAGCTGATATTATTGATCTACTAATAAAGACATCAACATTAGAGAAAGAGATGAGCAAAGATTACTTGTGAAAAGAAATAGCATTAAAGCTGATGCATCGTTTTCAACTTGATTCAGAAGAAAAACATTACACAATTCAGAATGCATTCATTGCAAAGAATGTGCAGAAACTGAAGACATCAGTTCAACTACTAAGCAAGCAGTTACAAATGCAGAAAAATACGCGTTTCTCATTAAAAATCATGTCATGAACAAATGTAACAAGAGAAGAATTATCAATGAGAAAGTAACGTTTCAGAGAAAGATCATCGTCGCTTCGCAAGAAACACAAAGTCATGATAAAGATAGTAAACAGAGAAGAAATAAAGAAGATGCAGAAGAAGATCATTGAGCAGATTTTTCAGAAAATAGCAGACGTGTCAATGAGTCAATGAAATCTGATCATGTCTCTTTGCAAGCTGAATAGCAAAGACATCTTTCTTCATGCAGTCAGCTCAAATGCACAAGCAAATCTGAAAAAGACTCAAGAATGAGCAAAAGAAATTGCAAACTTAATGCGCATATTACGATGAATCTTCGCAATGCTGACACATGAAATGTACATTACAATTGACATAAGCAATCAGAATGAAGTCATTAGAAAGCTGATAAAGAATAACACAAGACTTCATGAAAATCTGAAGATTCTAAGAATAGTCTGATTCAAGAAAGTAACAAAGAGTGAAAAGATTCATTCATCATTCATCATGAAGATAGCAATGAAAGCAATGATGAATTAACTGATGAACATGAGTATGCTAGATGCATATCATGAATGTACATGTAAATTGTTTGAGAAGAACTGTTGCATCATACAGTGCTTCAGATGTCAGAAATTTTATCACATGATCAGATTCTGCAGAAAGAATCAACGTTGCATCAAGTGCACAGATAAACATCACATTGAGAGATGCGTGATGTCTTTGAATAGAAGACGTTGCATTAACTGCAACGAAAATTATGAATTCTGAAGATGCATCTGTTTCAAATGACAACAGCAGATGAAACAAGCATTTGAAATCTATAGAAACAGATCATTCAGATATTCAGAAGCACTCAAATACAATTGCACATTCTTGCAATTCTTGAACTCTTCACTGTCTTCAAGCTCTGCAGATTCAATGAACTCTTCAAAGTTCACGAACTCTTTCAGTTCAGCGAACTTATCAAGCTCAGCGACAATTATGCTGAAAACACGCAGTCTAGTCGCTCATGAATCAACATAACAGATGATAAAAGTCAAGAAGAGACGCATCAATCATTTCTCTTGCATGAGTAGTGACTCAGATGAGACGTCGCTTAAGCAAAGTCAGAAACAACAAATCAGAAGACGAGATAAACTTATGATGATTGAAAGCATTCAGAGAGTCTTCTCTTTGCAAAATCAACAACAACTATAAATAACTTTATGACAAAACAATCTTTTCTACAAATACTGCAGTACAACATCAGAAAATCATTAAAAATTCAGAAATCATTTTTAATCAACAGAGAAGTTTGCGATTTTGACATCATAATCATACAGAAGCAGAGTTGCAACATTAACAACACTCAATTATTTAACTCAGTTCACAACTTCTTTTATCTAGTGAAAAACATGTCATCACAGTCAAGAATATGCATATATGTGAATAAATGCTTAAGACTTGATCAATGAATGATAGAAACAGTTGAGTCAAACATCTGCTTGATCAGAATATTAACTCATAATACAGATGACAAAACGCAAACGTTGAAACTTATAAATGTTTACAATTCATGTTCACTGTTCTTTACATTTACAAAGAAATCTTCAATCATTTCTTGCTTGAGTGAGTTACTTAAAGATGATTGTGAACAACTGATCATGAAAGATTTCAATCTACATCATTCTCATTGAGAAAGATGAAGATGCTTCACTCAACATGCAGCAGTCAACAGTTTACTTGACATCATTATTAACATTAAGCTGAAATTATTGCTGAAATCAGACATTATTACTTGCAAGATTCACAATCAGTTTACAACTATTGATTTAATCTTTAGCAGCGAGAAAATACAGTTTATGATATGCAAGTGCGAAGTACACATTGATCTGCATCAAGAGTTGAATCATCTTTCGATTGTCACAGAACTGTGTCTATAAACAACTTCAGTACAGTCTTCAACTCAATGATTATGAAAGAAAATGAACACAAAAGCATTGAGTGCATATCTGCATACACATCTTTCGTTGAATCATTCTTTGAACAGCAAGATGATGATGAACAAAAGAGTGTGTGAAGTTATCAAGATGCTACAGAAGATCATTGAAAAATCTACTTTCATGACAAAGTCATCAAGTTGAACAAAGAACTTCTGAAATTCAAACTGCTCAAAGATAGTAATGAAATCAAGATAACTGTGAATCATATGAAAAATACAGAGCACACTAGATGCGTGCAATGAATATCTGAAACACAATGATTATAAAAACAAGATCATTCAATAAGCAAAGTGCACACATTTCAGATCACAAATGCATGAGCTGAATAATGCACTTAAGTCAATATGATGCTTCGCAAAATGAGTCAGAATCGAAAGTCAGTTATTTAAAAAACTTTCTCAGTTTTCATCATTGAAGTGAAGTGACATTGATCAAATAACAACAAAGTTCGAGAAAAAAAATCGAAATATTGCAAGAAAAATTCTTTTCTTCATTCTCTCAGACAGATGTTAACAACATCGCAGACTCATTTATATTCTTGACAGTATCATTTAATTTACGCATTTCAGAAGATGAAGTAAGACAGACAATTAAAAGAATAAAAGCAGATAAAGCATCAGATGTTTCAGACATTTTAAACAGAGCGCTGCAGACAGATTTTGCAGAACTGATCTTGATATTGACGAGTTTATTCAACGCATGTGTAATACACAGATATTATTTGAAGCAGTTCAAAAAAGCTCAAATAATAGTACTATGCAAATTGAAGAAAAGCAATTATACTGATTCAAAGACATATTAATTCATTGCTCTGCTTGATATCATGAGCAAAGCTCTGAAGTGTTACAAGTATATCAAGATCGATAAGACTGAACAAGACTGAAGCTTTAATCAATTCGCAATGCATGCTAGCGAGTACTCTGCGTAATGATTAAAGCTAGTCAACGATCTAGTCGAGATTTGATCTAGATCTGACTCAGATTTGACTCAGATATGACTCAACATTTTTTTTCTTTTTCAACACTTTTTTCTTTCTCAACACTCTTTTCTTTCATCAACATTTTGTTCATCTACATCATCTTCTTTTCATGTCACAAACACATTTCTTTTGAGTCTAGCACAGTCTTTGAACATTACATAAATAGAAGCTTTTGTATCAATCTTCTTCTGTATTCTTAATATTCAGTTATAGTTATCTCTAAAGATCAAACACTATCAACTCTGATCTTCATTGATTGTATCATCTAGACATGATTCTGACATTATATTAAGAATTCGTTAATTACACAATACTGATTTCATTATTCATTCAATCAACTCGTACAGATGAATCGAGTCTAAAGAAATTTGTTTACCTGATGATTCAATCTCGAAAGACAAGAATAACATCAGAAGATTCATAGAATCAACGAAAACATACAATCATTGAATTGCTAGAAGATTTATAGCTCATTCAATACACATTCATTCAAAATCGATTAATAGAATCTATGATAAAGAATCTTCGTGAATTGTTTCAAGATCAATCATTCTCAGAAACATCTTCTTTGTTGAACAAACATACGTCTTTCTTTTTCAATCATCAAGCATCGTCATTCATTCAATTCTCTTTCAAACAACTCTCATCTTCTTCACTATAACATCTAAGAATACATCTGATAAAGATAAAACTTTCATTGATCTCTTGCAACAAACATGTTCATAAGCTTTCTCTTCTATTGTTGACTCACAACACACTTCTTCATTCATTGCTTTCAACAAATCAAACGCTGAAATCATCATACTCAATGATATGAAAGTATGAAAGAAACGTATCTATGCTCTTAATAAAGAAACAGATCATCTCGTCAAGATGAAACAACGAGACAAAAGCGAAATTCAACAGTTGAAAGCAAAACTATAAGCTTTCATCGCTATCACAGTCAATGTAGTTATCACTGCTTTCTCAATTGTCATCTACTTTGAACGATCTAAATATCATAAAATACTCGACTCTTTGATGTTCACTGATGAAAAGAACTTTACTTGAAAGAACTGATTTCTTGACATATGAGAGAAGTTAGCAATGAACGTTGACATTTTTTCAAATGAACTTTACAAGCTGAGCTACATTCACTTTCAACTAGCAGATGACATCGTTGAAGTCACTCAAGTCAGATGCAATCTCAACTGTGACAATTTCTATCTGACTGTCAATGAACTTCTAGAGAAACTAGCTCAATCGTTTCATGATTCTGATAAGAAAGATAACTATCGTAGAAAATATATTAATCTGATTCAAGAATCAAAGAAATTCAGCGATTTCTTTAATCAGTTTCAATGACTATACATTTATTTGAAGTATCAGAAGAATGTACTAGTCATTAATCTAAAGAATAAAATAAACTCTTGTCTTCAAATCTTTTGAACAGCTCAGATGAAGTCACTCATTAAGCTATCAGATATTCGAAACTATCTGATTCACTTAAACAATGAACATAAAGCAGTTCAAGAGATCAAGAACAAACTACTCAAACGTGATGATTCAAAAATCATCATTTTTAAAGCAATTATTGCTGTTTAGTCTTCGACTTCAAAGTTACGCAGCGCAGTTTTGACTAGCGTCAAGAATGCAGACGTTCTAGTTGAAACCTGTTTCGTATGTCACAAATCAGATCATAGTTTTAGAGAATGCTTGAATCAATCTATCAAAGTCAATGCAGTTGATGAGAACTATGATTGTTTCAAACTCAATATTGAATCAGAGTTTGAGTCAAAAAACTAGTCATTTCTTCAACAATCACTGAAGTGAAGATTATATCTTTGTGCAATCTAGACGAAATTCTATCGAAAGAGAATTACTTTGATAAGTCGTTTCTAGTCAATGCTTTTCTCATCTTGCAGAATGAATCATTCAGTCTTTGCTCTTTGATAGACAGTGATTCAGTTGTCTATACAATCATACATATCAATCTAGTCGATAGAGTATGTAAAAAGCTGAAAATTCAATCTATATCACTGACAAAAGAGAAGTTAATAAAAGAATATGATGAAAAGATATCTAAGAAGACTATCACTCATAAAATTCTATTGAATCTCATCATTGAAAGTCATAAGAAATTGACTGTTTCTATGTTGATAGCTGACATTGATCATCACGAAGTCATATTAGAAAAATCATGAATGAACAAAAATGAAATATTACTGAATATGCAAATCAACGTCATCGTTTTTCCGAAACAATTAAATACTTTTATTTCGATTTTTTCGATTTCTTTCAATTCAAAGCACTCAACAACTTTGTTTACTTTTATCTCTCAGTTAAAGATTTCTAGAATGCTCAAACGATCTGTTTCAACTACGATTCAGAAAGAGTCATTCACAATTCAAAGCATAAACATTGCTTCGTTCAAAACACTGTTGAGTCGCTCAAAGAAGAATCAGACTGAAGTATTCGCTCTATTCATGAAGAATATCGATAGAAAAATTGCGTACAACACTCAGTGCGATTTGAACGCTCTGAACGTCTCTTTCGTTGAGAAAACTACTCAGAATTTGAAAGCTATTAAAGTCAAGCTGTCTTCAGAATATCATGATTTTCTAGATGTTTTTGATCGAGCTCAATTGAATAAACTATCTTTTCATCGCTTTTACGATCATAAAATTGAACTCATCAGTGATTCAACGCTCTCTCGCTGTTGAGTCTATTGAATGTTCTCTGTTAAACTTCTGAAAGTAAAGAAGTACTTAAATGAGAATCTGTTGAAGAAATTCATCACTTTCAATCAGACTTTTTATTTCTTTCCTGTTTTATTCACTCTTAAAGCAAATGAAGATCTTTGATTCTGCATGAACTATTGAAAGCTAAATATCATTTTCAAAAGAAATAGATATTCTCTATCATTGATAGATGAGATTATTGATAAAATAGTGAATTGCAAGCATCTGACTAGATTGAACATCATATTAATGTTCAACAAACTGTGAATACATCTTAATAGCAAGAATTACATCACTTTTATCACTGCTTTAGAAGCATATAAATACAAGATGTTATCATTTGAATTGACTAATGAATCAATCTTCTTTCAGCAATATATGAATGATGTTCTATGAAACTTTCTGAACGATCTTTGTTAAGTTTATCTAGATGACATTCTCATCTATAGCAAAATGAGAAAGAAACATAAAGATCATGTCAAACTAGTATTGAATTGACTACACGAAGCTGAACTGCAGATGAATATTCGAAAGTGCAAATTCAATATAAAAGAGACAGTCTTTCTAGAAGTCATTGTATCAGAACAAGATCTTCGCATGAATTCAAGCAAGATGATTGTCATAGTCAACTGAACTACTTTGATCAATTTGAAAGAAATTCAGAACTTCGTGAAATTTGTGAACTTCTACTGTCGTTTTATTAGAAACTTCTTCAAACTAGTCAAATCATTCATTCAATTGACTAGAAAAGACACGCTTTTTGTTTGAAATGAAGTCTGCGTTCAAGCTTTCAGAAATCTGAAGAAACAGATCAGTTTCGCTTCAGTTCTTCGTCATTTTGATCTCAAACGTCAGACTATTTTGAAAATCAATGCATTGAACTATGTAAAAGGTGAAATACTGTCTCAGTACAACAATGAGAAAGTTCTTCATTCGATGATCTTCTACAGCAAAAGCATGATTCTTGCTGAAATCAACTATCATATCTATGACAAGAAATTGCTGATCATTATTCGCTGTTTCAAACATTGATGACTTGAGCTGAAATGTACTAAATTACTCATTCAAATATTCATTGATCATTAAGCTCTGAAGATCTTCATGAAAAACAAACAGCTGAGTCGATGTCAAGTCAACTATCTGAACATTCTATTGAAGTTCAATTTTCAGATCATCTTTAGATCAGACAAAATGAACACTAAAGTTGATGCGTTAACTTGAATGTCTCTAGCAAACATCTCTGAATCAGCTAAACGATTTAAAGATCGCTTTCAAACTATTCTTATCTTTGATAGAGTTGATATTCTATCTATTGACTCAAAATTGAGCGCAAATTCGAAATCAGAAGTTAATCTCTATCAAAGAGTACAATTAGTCAATCAAATGAATGAGCTCTGCAGCGAATGTAGACAAGCTATGAACGATAACAAGCTCAAATTTCATATCACTAAACTGAAGAACTGTGAAATTATTGACGACGTTCTATTTAGAAAAGATCTACTGTGAATCTCTGAGAACATGCACACGAAATTACTACAAGAAGTGCATGATCAATCTTCAATCTCTCATCTTGACAATAAACAAATCATTGATCTAGTTCAGCGTTTCTACTATTGATCAAATCATCAAGCTACTATTCAATAATACATTCGAAACTGTCATGCTTGTCAGCGAAGCAAAGTTTCTAGAGATAGCATCAATGAACTTCATCATTCTCTTTTGATTTCACAGAAACGCTGAAAAGATATAATTATGAACTTCATCACTGAACTATCTCTGTCAGAAGACTATAACGTCATTTGCACAATCATATGTCATCTCATCAAAGAACGTCACTATGTTTTCTGTTATTGAAGAGACAATGACATCTCAGTCGAAGAAACAGTCTGAATTATGCTATGAAACGTCTATCAACTGCATGATTTACTCAGTTTTATTGTTTCAAATAGAGACTCTCAATTCATATTCATCATGTGAAAGAGTCTTTGTAAGCGACTATGAATTATCGCTAGTCTATTCACTGCTTATCATTCTGAGATCAACGATCAAACAGAGCGAGTCAATCAAGACGTTGAACGCGAACTCAGAATCTACTGTAACTACATGCAGAATGATTGAGCTAAATGAATATCTATGATTGAGTTCAGTGACAATGTCAATACATTCTTGATCATCTCAATGATTTCTTTCTACTTCAATAAAGAATTTCACTCTCGAATGAGTTTCGATTCAGATATAACTGACTACGAAATCACTCATAAACGAATTGAAGCTAAAAAAGCAGACAATATTGTCATTCAAATGAAAGAGCTACTGAACTTCAATCGTCAACAATTGAAAAAGACTAAGCTGATCATTGAGACTCAAATTAATAAACATAGACGAGATGTCATCTATGAGATAAATGATCAGATTTGACTATCTTTCAGAAACGTCAAAATCATGAGATTATGCAAGAATTTGAAAGACAAACAGCTAGATTTCTACTCAATCATTGTCAAAGTTGAAACTTTCTATCATCTTCGTTTATCTACAAGCATGAAGCATATACACTCGATGTTCAGCTTGAAGCTACTACAATCATATTCAGAAAACTCTCTATCAGAACAACATTCAGAATCACTCAGATCAATCACTATCAAAGACGATGAACACTGAAAGATAAATGATATATTGAACTTCAGACGTTATCAAGATTGAATACAGTACAAAGTCAAATGAAAAGATCTAGATAGAAACGACGAATGATACTATGTTGATAAAGAAAAATTTGATGACTCAGAGAAAGTTTTGAATGAATTTCATAAGCTATATTCAAGCAAATCGCGCTAAATATCGAAATAACTATCAACAAAAAGCGAGCAAATGAACTACATTCATGCGAACATGAATTTTCGAAGAAAGAAATAATGTTACGAGCGTATCAAGATTGATAAGACTGAACAAGACTGAAGCTTTAATCAATTCACAATGCACGCTAGCGAGTACTCTGTGTAATGATTAAGACTAGTCAACGATCTAGTCGAGATCTGATCTAGATCTGACTCAGATTTGACTCAGATATGATTCAACACTTTTTTTCTTTCTCAACACTCTTTTTCTTTCATCAACATCTTGTTCATTTACATCATCTTCTTTTCATGTCACAAACTCATTTCTTTCAAGTTTAATGCAGTCTTTGAACATTACATAAATAAAAGCTTTTGTATCAATCTTCTTCTGTATTCTTAATATTCAGTTATAGTTATTTTTAAAGATCAAGCACTATCAATTCTGATCTTCATTGATTGTATCATTTAAACATGATTCTGACATGAAGTCGATCATGACTAAAAGATTGAGTGATATAATCAAGACTCATCACATGTTATCTGATGCTCAAATGAAAGCGAGATGCAAATGATTCATGATTTCAGCATTAAATCTACTAGTAGATCAGATTCACACAGTATGAGACTGCAAAATCAAATACGTAATGTTCATGCTAAGTTTAGTTGTTGAAGCATTTAATTGAGTCTTGCACGTCAGACTTCTGCATACTCTGAAAATGAAAAAAACTTCAGACTACATAGTCAAATGAGCACGCAGCTTTCTTGAGAATTGAGAAACATTGCTGAGATTCGATGAATAAATGAGTGACATGCGCGAGATAAATGCAGACATATCACAGAGATTCTTCATTTCATTGATTTTCTTTCTATTCTTCAACGCAAGTCTGATTGAGAAGTGCAAAGCATTGAAAATTAAGATTGAAGTACTCAACTTCATAAATAACATTAACATTCTAACATACAATAAATTCATTGAAGAAATTTGCAAAACACTGAGCAAAGCGCACGACATCTATGTGAAATGAGCTTGCACTCATGACGCAACATTTGCATCAAAAAAGTATGAATTTACTCACTTCATCAGAAAATCAAAGAGATTTGACATGATGACTAGCATACAAATAGAAAGCTCAGTTATTAAGTTGAAATCAGATGTGCAAGTTCTGAGAGTACAACTGAACATGAAATTGCGATGAAACGCGCATCTTCGTCAAATTGAAGTGAATCACGTCACATGAATGCTAGCACTTAGTTGACTTGAAGTCTTTACATGAGAAGCAATCTTCACAAAAGCAAAACAGATATACTCAACAATAGTAAAATCAGAAATTGCATTTGAAGCATCAATTTGACATCAGCAAGAAAAAGAGAAAGAACTGACAGATAAAGAATGCAGACTTGAAACATTACAGAATCAGACTCTGCATCACGTTGCAAAGATGTTCAAAAAAGTAAGCATCAAGACTCTGAAAGCAGAAATGTACATAAGTTCACTGCATGTTCATTTGACCATGCTGCAAGACAAGATCATGTTACGCAGTTGAGTCAATGATTGTACACAGAAAATCAGACAAGCATGCAAACTGATACATGTTCATCTGATGAGCATCAATTGCATCATTTCTTACTTTCTCATCATCAAGAAAGTGATGCTTCTGAACAACTTAATTTAAGAAAATGCGAAAATACAGTTGAGACGCAAGTGATTAGTTTTCACTGCGATGATTTCAACTAGTGACAGCATCGCAATAGCGCAGTTTCACAGAAGTCAGTGAAAGCAACAATGAGAAAAATATAGAAAATGCATTGCAGATATTCACATCATCTCAACACAAAGATTGCATTTGTTCAACAAGATGATAAAGATGTGAAATGATCTTCAGAAGATTGAAAGCACTCTCATCATTCATATCAGAATCAAACGCATAGATTTGAATGCTTATCTGCACTTCAGAAACATTTTAAACGCAGATAATGTACAATACAACTGCAACTGAGATCATCAAATGATGAAACATGTACTCATGCATTGCTTGAACTGATCACATCTGTGATCAAGAATGCTACAAGACGTTGACTTCTTGAACTATCAAATAATCGTTGCTATCATGAAGAGTTTCAGAGCAGCTGCAAGAATGATGATGAAAACGAAGTTTCTAAAACAATTTAAAGTGACTAAGTCACTCATTCTTTAATGTGCAATCAACGTGAACTAATTTGATACAAAGTCTCATAATGATAGTTTCGACTGCGTGAAGCAGTTGTATAAACAGCGAGTGATTTTCTATCTCAGAGAGTTTTGTTCACTCAATATAAATAGCATAGAATTTCTCATGAATCAACTTAATCGATGTCATAAGAATGTATGAATTTATTATTATTCAAAATCAGATTATAGTTGAAAATTAAATAAATCAACTATGCTTTAATATTCAAATAGTTATAGAATAGAACAGAAAAACTTGTCAAGATATTGATTTAAACAATTGCAAAGTACTTGATGAAGTACTCTGAAAAGATGATAAACTATGAGTTTTTCAGTCAATGATCACTTGATTGATAAAAGAAGCATATAATCTTTCAATTAATGATTATTCTGACATGAATTAAACGTTGAACTTGCTGAGATGATCATATTGCTGATTGAAGATGAGAATTATGATCAAGCATTACATTCAAAACTATTATGTTTGTTGCAAATCAAAAGCATCAAGAGATTGAATCAATGAACTGCTGAAGTCATTGCTCATACTTAAGCAATGATGACAGAACATATCATTAAACTTCATTATTGATTTATCAGAAAGTGATGAAAACAACGTGATTCTGACAGTCATAAATCAATTGTTTAAGAAATGACATTATATATCATGTTGATCAGATGATGAAGAAATCTTCGCAGAATAAACAGTCAAGCTACTGTTGATATGAATTTTCAGAATTCATGAACTATCAAGATCAATAGTGTTTAATCGTGATTCACAATTCATATTGATTGTCTGAAAGTCTTTATATCTGAGATTAAACATTAAGATGAAACTATTCATCAATTATTATTCTCAGATCAATGATCAGATAGAAAGAGTGAATCAGAATGTAGAATGATATTTACAAAGTTACTGCTTATATATGCAAGATGATTGATTCATCTGATTATTCATGATTGAATTCATCAATAACAATGCTATTTTATTATCAATTGAACAATCAACGTTCTTTCTTAATAAGAGCTTTCACTCTCATATGAGCTTCAATTTGAACTTAATTGAATATGAGATCATTCAAGCTAAAATTGAAGCAGACAAAGCAAAGAATATATTTGAACATATGAAATGATCACTAACATTGATTAAGCAAGTCTTAACAAAAGTCAGAGTCACAATGAAGAAACAGATTAATAAGCATTGAAAAAAAATGATTTACAAGATAAATGACATGATGTTTCTGAATTTTAGAAACATAACAATCTCACAATCATCAAAGAAGCTAAATGATAAAATGCTAAAATTCTTCAAGATTCTGATTGAGATCAAACATGCTTATTAACTGAAACTATCATTGACTATGAAGATACATTCGAAGTTTGCATCAAATCTGCTGCAACTAAATTCAAAGAATTCTTTGAATGAACAATGAAATGAATTGTCTGACTTTATAGTGATCAATGACGAAGATGAATGAAAGATGAAAAACATACTGAACTTCAGACATTATGAACGAGATAAATGACTACAATATCGTGTCAATTGAAAAGAATACAACGTCAATCTACATTGATACAACATCGATGAAAGTGAATTCAAAGAATGCTTAAAGATTTTAAATGACTTTCATGAATGATATTTAAATAAGTTAAGATAGAAATCAACTTAAGAAAGATTGATTGAACTGCAGTAATAAAAACATTACTAGATGAAGAAAGAGAGTAATGTTGTGATCATGCACTTTGAATTAGTCTAACATAAATCATGTCAGACTATCATAAACTAGTATAAAGCTGATGTTGACACGCTAGCGATCTAGCGTGTCTTCGTGAGTAAAACTCATGACGTGTTGCATTTTCTTTCTTCTTCAGCTTTGAACTTTTAGTTAGAATACACTCATATGATTTGCTTTATGCAAACTCATAACAAAAACTTAATCAATTTACGTCAAAATTAGTGTCAAATTTGCATACAATAAATATCAAGTTGTAAAAACATTATTGAGAATGAAAAAGCAAATTAATTGATCAAAAGTGTTGCTTAAGAATTATCAGTTATTGATAACATGAAAGCAATTATCATAAGTTTTGTCAAAAAGCAAATTTGCAAATTACTAGATTAATTGCGTCAAGTTAAGTACTTGAGTTCAAGTTGAGTATTCAACTTGAAAAGTATTAAGTTGAGTTGAAATTTTTTTGAAAAAGTGTCAAGTTGAATTAAGAAGTTGAATTTAAGCACTTGAGTTGAATTGAGAAGCTTGACTCAATAACTTGATTCGAAAATTCAACTTAATTCAACAAGATATTAAATAGATGTAAATAGCTTAATTAAACAGTCTTCATGATTTTCTTCATGACTTTCTACTATGTTTTTTTGTCATGACTTTCTATCAAAGTTAAACGATCTTCATGTTTTTTCTTCATGTTTCTCATCATGTTTTTCTTCATGTTTCTCTTCATGTTTCTCATCATGTTTCTCTTCATGTTTTTCTCTATGTTTCTTGTCATGACTTTCTTCATGTTTTTCTTCATGTTTCTCTTCATGTTTCTCTTCATGTTTCTCTTCATGACTTTCTATTGAAAAGATAATGCAAAAAAATAATGCAAAAAGATAATGCAAAAAGATAATGCAAAAAGATAATGCAAAAAGATAATGCAAAAAGATAATGCAAAAGTCAGAAATCGAAAAAATTTCTATATTTAACTCTCTTAACATCAAGTTTGAGTTCTTGATGAATTAAGTTGAGTTGACTCAATTTTCAGTCAAGTTAAGTCACGTCAAGTTGAAAACATAAGCAATTCAACTCAATCTTGATTTAAATTCAAAATGTCAATCTGAAATTCAACTCAATGATCAGTCTACAAATTACAATGATTAAATGTTTGAAAAAGCAGCATCAAGAAGAAAAATCAGTATTAAAAGCACATATTGAATGTGAATTTAAGTCATAAATCATTAAAAGAGATAAGAAAAATCAATAGATTAACGTTTTCAATCTTTATTTAGCTAAAAATGAAACATAATTATTTCAAAAGTTATTTGCATTAAACTGATCATCAAGTTGAGTTTTGATATCAATCTTCTGATTTGACTCAAGTACTTGATATCAATCTTCTGACTTGACTTGAATACTCGATTTCAACATTCTGACTCAATCTGATATTGATCTCAAGTTGATACTTAATTTGAGTTTTCAACTCAACTCGTCAAGAAATCGAAAATGACGTCAAGAAAGCTAAATATAGAAATTTTCCTGATTTTTCGCCTTTGCATTATCTTTTTGCATTATCTTTTTGGTAGAAAGTCATAAAGAGAAACATGAAGAAAAACATGAAGAAAAACATGAAGAGAAACATAGAGATTGTTTGGTAAAGAACTTTGATAGAAGACTATGATAGAGAGTCATGATGAGAAACTATGAAGGCTGTTTGATAGAGAGTCATGAAGAAAAGTCATGATAGAAAAACATGAAGACTATTTAATAGAAAGTCATGATAGAAAGTCATGATAGAAAGTCATAATAAAACATTTATCTATTTATCTTCATGTCTTAATGAATTGAATCGAAAATTTCGAGTTGATACTTGATTTCAATTCTCTGACTCGACTTAAATACTTAAGTTAAACATCTCAACTCAACTTGAATACTCAAGTCAAGAATTTTGACTTGAATCAAGTCTTGACGAGTTGAGTACTCAACTTGAACTCAAGTACTCGACTTGACGCGATCAGTTTAATTTGAATCAATTATCAGAGAATAATTTAAACAAATGCTATGAAATATGCAATATAAGATAAACGTTGAAGCATTTACTGCTGAATTGCAAACATTATAAAGTGTTATGAATGTGTCAAAATTGATTAAAGCTAGTCAATGATTTAGTTGAGATCTGATCTAAATCTGACTCAGATTTGACTCAAATATGACTCAGCATCTTTTTTCTTTTCTAGCATCTTCTAATCAGCTTCTATTATCTTCTAGACAAACACACTTCTTTATATTATGAGTAGTCAACAGATTTCTATAATAAACATACTTCTTTGTGTTGCAAACATCTTTTGAATCAACATCTTTCTTATGTTTCAACACGTCTTCTTTGAAACTAATGTCGATTTGAGTAATTACTATATAAAGTGTGTTCTTCTTGTCTTTTGTATCTTCTTTCTTCTGTATTCTTAAAGTTTTAGTTATAACTATCTCTATAAATTAAACATTCTAGTCATGCATGCACTCTGATTAGTTTCTAGACACGATTTCAACATTACTTTAAAAATTCGTTAATCACATGATACTGATCTCATTACTCATTCAAATTCACTTGATTGATAATAAGATAAATATAAAGAAATTTATGTATCTGATTGTTAGAGATCAGCATAGAGCGAGTCATATGAGTGTAATGTAACGAGTATATAAATGCTAAGAAAGAAAAGTATTTAGAAGAGAAGAGTCGACTATCTATATGACTCAGAAGAACATAAGCTAACTCTGAATAGAGTTGACCTCGAAACAATTCTATAGTCTAGCGACAAGCGATCAATGATAATCATCAACATAGTCATCAACATAGCTATCATTATAAATGCGTAGCTAGAATCGTAACATTACTTTCTCTCTTCAATGATTCATGTTTGCATGAATGTATTTTCTTAGTCTTGTGTAGAATCGAAATGTCTATTGTAGCAGACTCACTATGCGAGGTAGAATGATGTCATTGTAGCAAACTCACTAGTTGCACATGAACATTTGATCAGATTCACTGATGAGTAGAGCGATGAGAACAAGTAGATCATTGCATTGAGAATGTCATTGTAGCAGACTCACTAGTTGCACGCGAACGAGTAGACAGATTGATTCACTGATAGATAGAGCAATGTGAGTAGATGAATCATCGCATTGACGAAAAATGTCATTGTAGCAGACTCACTAGTTGCACATGAACGTTTGATCAGATTCACTGATGAGTAGAATGATGTGAGTAGATAGATCATCGCGTTGACGAAAGACGTCTTTGTAGCAGACTCACTATTTGCACATGATTGAATTGACGAATCGATTCACTGATAAATAGAGCGATGAAGATGAGTAGATCATCGCTTTGACAATGTCATTGAAGCAGACTCACTGATCGACTTGCTCATTGAAGAGATCGACTTTGAGCTCGTCATTGTAGCAGACTCACTAGTTGCATGTGAATATATGATCAGATTCACTGATGAGTAGAGCGATGAGAGCGAGTAGATCATTGCATTGAGAATAGATGTCATTGAAGCAGACTCACTGAGAATTTGCTCATCAAGATAGAGACTTCACGCAGTTTTAGACTGATCTCTTTGATTGCTCTTTGAGATAGAGACTTCACGCAGTCATAGACTGACCTCGTTTGATTATTCAACAAATTTGAAGAATTTCTTGCGAATCTGAATGAACGATTAATTCGCTGATCTTTGACCTAGTTGAATGATTTCAATCGTTTGTTTATACTCGCTGATCAGCGCACGAGTTCAAATCTTTTGTTTATTCTCGCTGAGTCAGCTCACGAGAAAGAAGAATGAGTGTCTGCACGATCGCAAGTCGACTAGATCAAAGTCAATAGTTGTGTGAATCGAGCAGAGCAAGTCGATGCAGATTATTTCACTTCGTCTGTAACGAAGAAGCATTTATATAATGTTAGAAATCAGCATAGAGCGAGTCATATGAGTGTAATGTAACGAGTATATAAATGCTAAGAAAGAAAAGTATCTAGAAGAAAAGAATCGACTATCTATATGACTCAGAGAAACATAAGCTAACTCTGAATAGAGTTGACTTCGAAACAATTCAATAGCCTAGTGACGAGCGATCAACGATAGTCATGAACATAGTCATCAACATAGTCATCAACATAGTTATCAACATAGATGCGTAGCTAGAATCATAACACTGATGATCAACGACATTAAAAGACAGAACAACATCAAGAGATCAATAAAATCAATGAAAATATACAATCATGTGATTGCTAAAGAATCTATCGCTCAGTCAGTAGCATTAGTTTAAATTGATTAATAGAATCAATGATAAAGAATCTTCATTGATTGCTTGAGAATCACAAAAATTCTTTTCAATCAGCAACATTCTTCTTTGAAGATTGAACACTTTAACAAATGATCTCACTATTTACTGTTAAGCATCATCATTCGCTTAATCATCAAAATCTTCATCATGATTTAATCATTTGTGAATACTCAATTCAATCTTTTCAAGAATAATTAAAGTCTCGATTTAATCATTTATCTTAAGTTATCTTCTCATTTATTGAAATTTCTTAGAACTGACTTTGTACAAAAACATCATTAATTCTTGTCTCATTTTCAGACACTTGATAAATCTCTGAAAGTCTTTATTCTCTAAAATATCAAAAATGTAAAACAGCTACAACATTGAGTTGAACAAGACTCAGAAGTTTTTCTAGAAGATTTAAACAATCTTTGAACTTAACGAGATTTAAATGTAAAAGCTTGTGAGTTATTTAATAAAATACTCAGCGAACAGATATGAAAGACTTGTTTCGAAGAAATTGATTAAACAAAAGAATGATTAAATCTAAATCTTAAAAAGCTTCAAGATCAGATGATGAAACTACAACATCGACTGCAATTGACTAAAGAAGATACTTTTATTTCTTTCATTATGTTCAATTCATTCAAGCAATTTCAAAAGCTTTCAAATTCATCTTTATTTATTAATGAAACAGAATTTTTCTGAAATGATTGACAAGAAAAGATTCGTGACAAGCTAAAGATCAACATTGATCATTTTGATACTGATAAAGTCATACTGATGTATATTTACTTCAGAATCAATAAAAACGTAGTCAAAGTTACTTTAACTTGACATTAACATGATTCATTAAATTTCTATAAAATGATCAATGATTTGTTAAATAAACTTGCTCAACTATACAATGATTTTAACAAAGAGACAAACTTTCAAAGAAAATATGCTAATCTCATTCAAGAAAAGAGCAAATTTAGTAATTTCTATTCAATGTTTTAATGTCTATTCTTTTATTTAGAATATCACGAAAAACAATTGATCATCAATTTACGAGACAAGATAGTTTATTATCTTCATGCAGCTTGAAGTAGTTAATTGATTCAGTTTGAATCTTTCAATGAAATTCGTAGTTATTTAATTCATTTGAACAATGAGCATCAAGTCATGAATGACATCAAAGAAAAGAAATTTCTGATCAAGATCAGAAAGCAAGTCATCTTTGCTGAGAAATGAGATTCATTGAACTTCTATAGAAAGATCGAAGTCACTACACTCGTTGATCATTTAAAATTATGTGATACAACTTTGATTAATGTCAAAGACTTAAATGTACAAGCTGAAATCTGTTTTATCTATCACAAGTTAAGTCATATCTTTAAAGAATGTTCTGATTGACTCTTTAAAGTCAATGCATTAAATGATGAGAATGAATTCAATCATTTGAACTTTGACTCAGATTTAAATTCAAAAAACTAGCTATTTCTTTCAAAGTCATTGAAGAAGTAGAGATCATATTTTTGTGCAGTCAAATTGAAGTTTTATTGAAAGAAAACTATTTTGAAAAATCATTTTTGATTAATGCTTCTTTTATTTTTCAGAGCAATTCTTTCAGCCTTCGCTTTTTGATAGATAGTGATTTCGTTGTTTACATGCTGATACATGACAAGCTAGTCAATAAAGTATGTCAGAAACTTGAAATACAAT